>Ga0182013_10000195_pt1 | contig 79767 bp, 71 predicted proteins | sample 612S2MmetaG_FD_120487 | JGI IMG/M metagenome (GOLD analysis project Ga0182013, IMG submission 120487) | Permafrost microbial communities from Stordalen Mire, Sweden - 612S2M metaG | ecosystem: Environmental > Terrestrial > Soil > Wetlands > Permafrost | place: Sweden: Stordalen | collected... | reverse complement strand
GCGCTGCGCCGGCTCGAAGCGCTACTGCTGGTCGGCAATCCGGAACATCTGCTGGTGCTCAGCGGTACCGGTGACGTGATCGAACCCGACGAGGGTATCGCCGCCATCGGCAGCGGCGGCCCGTACGCCCAAGCCGCCGCGATGGCGCTCTTGCACCATTCCGATCTCGATGCCGAAGCGATCGCGCGCGAAGCGCTCAAGATCGCCTCGCAAATCTGCATTTACACCAACGACGACATTACGGTCGAGACGGCCTAAGCGATGCCCGAACTGCAAGATCTCACGCCGCGCCAAATCGTCGCCGAACTCGACAAATACATCGTCGGCCAAGCGAAGGCGAAACGCGCCGTTGCGATCGCCCTGCGCAATCGCTATCGCCGCGAACAGCTGCCCGAAGAGCTGCGCCGCGAAGTCATTCCGAAAAATATCTTGATGATCGGGCCCACCGGCGTCGGTAAAACGGAGATCGCGCGGCGTCTGGCCTCGCTTGCCGGCGCGCCGTTCGTCAAGGTTGAAGCGACGAAGTATACCGAGGTCGGCTACGTCGGACGCGACGTCGAGTCGATGGTGCGCGATTTGGCCGAGGCCGCGATCCGCATGGTCAAAGAAGAACGCCGCGGCGACGTCAAGGACGCGGCCGAGCACTCCGCGGTCGAACGCATCATCGACGTGCTGCACCCCGAAACGCGCACGTCGCAGCCGAGTCAGAGCAATCCGTTTGCGGCAACGCTCGGCTCGATCTTCGGCAATTCGTTCGGCGCGCAAGCCAACCAGCAGCAGCCGCAAACGCCGCCGCAGCCCGCGACGCAGCCGGCGCCGCCGCACGAATCCGAACGCATCCGTACCGAAGCGCGCGCCGATATCGAGCGCGGCTTCTACGACGTGCGCTTAATCGAGATCGAAGTCGAAGAAGCGCCGAATATGCCGATGGGCATGATGGGCGGCGGCGACGGCGCCGGCGGCGCAGGTGACATGAGCGAGATGCTCTCGGGCTTGCTGCCGAAGAAAAAGGCGCAGAAGCGCGTGACGGTCGCCGATGCGCGTCGCGTGTTCGCGCAAGAAGAAGAAGCGAAGCTGATCGACATGGATGCCGTGAAGCGCGAAGCGCTGCGGCGTGCCGGCGAACGCGGGATCATCTTCATCGATGAGATCGACAAGATCGCGACGCGCGAAGGTCGCGGGGTGGACGTGTCGCGCGAAGGCGTGCAGCGAGACATCCTGCCGATCGTTGAAGGCAGTACCGTCAACACGAAATACGGTCCGCTCGCCACCGATCACGTCCTCTTCGTTGCCGCCGGCGCGTTCCACATGAGCAAGCCGTCGGATCTCATTCCGGAACTGCAAGGGCGCTTCCCGATCCGGGTCGAGTTGGACACGCTCACCGCGGGCGATTTCGAGACGATCCTCACGCAGCCGAAAAACGCGCTGATGACCCAGTACACGGCGCTCTTGGCGGCCGATGGCGTCAAGCTCGACATCAAGCCCGACGGCATCGCGGCCATCGCCCGCATTGCCACCGAGGTCAACGAGCGCGATGAAAATATTGGTGCGCGGCGACTCCACACCGTGTTGGAGCGGGTGTTTGAGGAAATAGGCTATGCGGCGCCGGAAGTCGCGGAGACCGTCACGATCGACGCGGCCTACGTCACCGAGCGGCTGGGCGAGATTGCGTCCAGCGCCGACCTATCCAACTTCATATTATGAGGCACGCCTAAGCCGGAACCTGGCGTTGCCTCACAGACCGTGCATGGTGCATCATGCCGGAAAGAACGTCTTCTGGAGGACACCCATGGCTGATCGTATCTCGCGCGGCGAAATCATCTCGCTGCTCGCCGGCATTCCCCTGATCGCTGCGGCGACCACTGCCGTCGCCTCGGCGGCCGATGATTCGAGCGGGACCAAAGCTCAGTACAAGTACGTCGACAAATCGACCAAGGCCGGGCAGGCTTGCAAAAACTGCGCGCTCTTCAAGGCGCCGTCGTCATGCGTCGTCGTCAAGGGCCACATCGCCGCGGCCGGCTGGTGTGCTGCTTACGCCCCCAAGGCACATTAGGCAGCCTCCGTTGACAGTCGTGGGGGTGTCGTGATACAACCGCCGGAGATGCTCGTGAACGGTTTTGGGTATTTTGGCTTTTTTAGCTGGGCGATTTCGCGCCGGCGAGCCGACTCTTTGCCGTAACGTCCACGACCAGGACGACAGCTGCAAGAGCCCCTCGCCGGCGCGAGGGGCTTTTCTTTTTCTGTGATGGAGACGCGATGACGACCGCCCAGACGCAAGCCCCGACCACGACTACCCCCGCCCTGACCATGACCGCCGCCTTCGAAGGCATCGAGGGCGCATACTCACACGTGGTGCTGGAGGCCTACGCGGGCCGCCGCGGCGTGACGTTCGAGCCCCTGGGCTGCGCGTCGTTCCGCGCCGTCGCCCACGCCGTCCTAGGCGGCAAGGCCGACGTCGGCCTGCTGCCGATCGACAACGCGATCGCCGGCACGATTCGCGAAGGCTACGACGTGCTGGCCGAGTACGAACTCGATCCGCTGGCGGAGATCACGCTGCGGCTCGAACACCGGCTCGTCGGTTTGCCGGGGGCGACGCTCGAGGGCGTGCGGGAAATCGAGTCGCACGCGATCGTGCTGGCCGAGTGTGGCCGGTTCCTCGCCTCCCTGCCCGACGTCAAACGCGTTCCGGTCGGCGATACGGCGATCGCGGCCCGCGACGTGGCGGCCGCGAAGAATCCGGCCCTCGCCGCGATTTGCTCGAAAGAGGCAGCCGAGCGCTACGGTCTGGTCGAGCTGGCGGGCTCGATCGCCGATCATCCCGACAACACGACGCGCTTCTTGCTCTTCCGCGCCCCGGTTGCCAGCGGACTCGCCCGCGAGTTCGAACCGGCGGCCGCGGGCAGCGACCGCAAGACGTCGCTGATTTTCTCGGTGGCCGACAAACCGGGGGCGCTCGCGCGCTCGCTCGACGCGTTCGGTAAGCACGGCCTCAACGTCTCGAAGCTGGATTCGAAGTCGCGTCTGGGGACGAGCGAGTTCGCGTTCTACGCCGACGTCGACGGCGACGTGCGTGAAGAGCGCTTCTCCGACGCGCTGCGCGATCTCAAGGAATACACCTCGTCACTGCACATCATCGGCTCCTACGACGCCGGCACCGCACCGGCACGCGTGCGCCGCACACTCGACGTGGTGGTGGACAACTCGCCGGCCGTCGTACCGAGCGTGAGCAAGCAGAAGCAGAACTTCCCTAAGGTCACGCGCGAACCCGGACAGGCGCGCTCGAAGGTGCGCGTCGGCAACGTCGTGCTCGAAGACGGCACGTTCATCATCGCAGCGGGCCCGTGCAGCGTCGAGTCGCGCGAGCAAGTGCTCGCGGTCGCGCACGAGATCGCCGATCACGGCGCCGTGATGCTGCGCGGCGGCGCGTTCAAGCCGCGCACCTCGCCGTACGCCTTCCAGGGCATGGGCTGGGAAGGTCTCGCATTGCTCGCCGAGGCCGGCCGCGAAACCGGCATGCCGATCGTCAGCGAAGTGATGAGCGTCGATCAGGTGGAGCGCATGGGCCAGTCGGTCGATATGTTCCAGATCGGTGCGCGCAACATGCAGAACTTCGACCTGCTCAAAGCCGTCGGTAAGACGCACATCCCGGTGCTGCTCAAGCGCGGCATGTCGGCGAGCCTCGACGAATTGCTCAGCGCTGCCGAGTACATCCTCTCCGAAGGCAACCCCGACGTCGTGCTGTGCGAACGCGGGATCCGGACGTTCGAAACGGCGACGCGTAACACGCTCGATCTCTCGGCCGTCGCCGTGCTGCGTGAAAAGACGCACTTGCCGATCATGGTCGATCCGTCCCACGGCGTCGGCGTGCGCCGCTGGATCCGTCCGCTCTGCCGCGCGGCAAAAGCGGTTGGCGCGAACGGCATCCTGATCGAAGTCCACCCGAACCCGGCTGTTGCCTTGAGCGATGCCGATCAGGCCCTGACGTTTGCGGACTACGAAGAGATCGTCGCCGATCTCGCGCGGATTCCGTTCATCCAAGATGGAGTTTAACGCTACCGTCGCTCCGGCAAAAAAGATCGGTGCGGAGGCGCCGCATATTCCGGGTGACAAGTCGATCTCGCACCGTGCCGTGATTTTTGCGGCGATGGCCGAGGGCGAATCGCACGTGACCAACCTTGCGCCGGGTGAGGATGTCGCATCGTCGATGCGCTGCGTCGCCGCTCTCGGCGCCATGGTCGAACACGACAACACGAGCGTTCGGATCACCGGCGGCGCATGGCGTTCCCCGCAGGGCGTGCTCGACTGCGGCAATTCCGGCACCACGATGCGGCTCCTGATGGGCGCGCTGGCGGGCCGCGAAGTGTCGGCCACGCTCGACGGCGACGACTCGTTGCGGCGCCGGCCGATGCGCCGGGTCGCGGAGCCCTTGCGCGAACTCGGCGCGGAGATCGAGACCTCCGAAGGCACGGCGCCGGTGCACGTAGGCGCGAACCACCCGCTGCACGGCGGGCACATCCAATTGCGCGTTGCCAGTGCGCAACTTGCGAGTTCGCTCACGCTCGCGGCGACCGGCGCGACGGGGCGCACCACGATTTCGGGTGCGGGCAGCGCGCGCGATCACACGACGCTGATGCTGCCGCACTTCGGGGTCGAGGTTCGGCGTGAGGGCGACGACATCGTCATCGATGGACCGCAACATTTTCGCGCGGCCGATTTTCACGTGCCCGGCGATCCGTCGGCCGCGGCATTCTGGCTGGCGGCCGCCGCCATCGTGCCGAACAGTACCATTACCGTCCACCACATCAACCTCAACCCGACGCGCCTGGGCTTCGTCGCCGCACTGGAACGCATGGGCGCGGACATCACGACGACCGTTGATTCCGAAGAACCCGAACCGATGGGCCGGATCGAATTGCGCGCGCGACCGCTGAAGGCGATTGCGATCGAAGCAGCGGACGTGCCCGCGATTCTGGACGAATTGCCGCTGCTCGGCATCGTTGCGGCGTATGCTGCGGGTACGACGACCGTGCGCGGCGCGCGCGAATTGCGGGTGAAAGAAAGCGATCGCATCGCCGTGCTCGTGCGGGGTTTGCGCGAACTCGGCGGTTCGGTGACCGAAGTGGACGATGGGTTCGACGTGACCGGCGGCGCGCCGCTGCACGGCGCGACGGTGGAAAGCGGCGGCGATCATCGGCTTGCAATGGCGTTCGCGATCGCCGCGCTCGGCGCGAGCTCACCCGTGACGATCGAAGATGCCGGCTGCGTGGCGATTTCGCATCCGTCGTTCTTCACCGACTTGGAGAAGCTGTGTCAAGCGTAACGGCGGAATCCGTCGTCGATGCGTATACGAAACGCTTCGCCGTCGTCGGTCAGCCGATCTCGCATTCGCGCTCGCCGGAAATTTTTGCGGCGCTCTCGCGTGTCTCGGGCGTGCCGCTCTCGTACGAGCGCCTCGAACTGACGCCGGAGGCGTTCGACCGCGCGTTTGCCGATGCGCGGGAAGACTTCGACGGCTGGAACGTGACCGCGCCGCATAAGGCACGGGCGCTGGCCGCGGCCGACACCGTCACCGATGAGGCCCGCTTGGTCGGAGCGGCAAATGTCATCACGTTTCGCGACGGCGATGCGTATGCGGCGAATACGGACGTCGGCGCGGTGATCTCGTTGTTGCGTTCGCGCAAAATCGACCCGGCGGGTCAAGTCGTGACCGTGCTCGGCGCGGGCGGCGCGGCGCGTGCGACCGTCGTCGCACTCGTGCAAATGGGTGTCAAGCGCATCGTGATCGCCAATCGCACGATCGAACGCGCCCACGCGCTGATCGCGGATCTGCGCGACGCCGCGGGAGCGACCGAACTCGCGGCCGGCGATCCGGTTGCCTCGAGCGTGGTGATCAACGCCACGAGCAACGGCGCGGCGGTCGCCGCTGCCGTGAGCGCCGCTCTGCCCGGCGGCTGGTGCGTCGATCTGCAATATAAGCCGGCCGACACGCCGTTCGTGCAAGCGGCGCGGGCCGCCGGTCACCATGCGGTCAACGGCACGCACATGCTCGTCGCGCAAGCGATCGCGACGTTCTACCTTTGGTACGGCGACGACGTGCGCTTCGGGCGCGGTGCCGAAGCCGAACTGACGACCCTCGTGGAGGCCCCCTAACACATGGCTAGGTTGCGGTATCTTACCGCCGGTGAATCGCACGGTCCGGCGCTGAGCGGAATCTTGGAAGGCATGCCGGCCGGCATGCCGCTGACGCTCGAAGACATCCACGCCGATTCGATCCGGCGCAAGATGGGCTACGGCCGCGGCAACCGCATGAAGATCGAGACGGACGATGTCAAGATCCTCGCGGGCGTTCGGCGCGGTGAGACGCTCGGCAGCCCGATCGCGCTCTACATCGAAAACCGCGATCATCAGAAGTGGCTCGATATTATGGCGATCGAACCGCGCGAAGGGGTGGCTGCGCGCGCGGTCTACATTCCCCGCCCGGGACACACCGATCGCGTCGGCGGCCTGAAATACGACCGCCCGGACATGCGCGACATCCTCGAGCGCGCCAGCGCGCGCGAAACGGCAATGCGCGTCGCGCTCGGTGCGATCGCCCGGCGCCTGCTCGCCGAACTCGGCATTTCCGTGGCGAGCCGCGTCGTGCGCATCGGCGAAGTCGTCGATGAAACGCCGCTCGATGCGGATATCGCGACGCTCAATGCGCGCGTCGATGAATCGCCGGTGCGCGTGCTCGATCCGCATGCGGCCGAGCGGATCGTGCAGCAGATCGATACCGCGCGCGAAGCCGGCGACACGCTCGGCGGCGTGTTCGAAGTCGTCGCCGGCGGATTGCCGATCGGCCTCGGCTCGCACGCCCAGTGGGACCGGCGCCTCGATGGTAGGATCGGCGAAGCCTTTCTTGCGCTCAACGCGATCAAGGGCGTCGAGCTGGGACTCGGATTCCGTGGTTCGGCGTTGCCGGGTTCCGCCGTGCACGATGCATACTTTCCCGGTGAGAATGGGGAACTCACGCGCTACGGCAGCAATCGTGCCGGCGGCATCGAGGGCGGGATCAGCACCGGGCAGCCGATCGTGGTGCGCGTTGCGATGAAGCCGATCTCCACATTGATGAAACCGCTGCCGTCGGTCGATCTCCGTTCGGGCGAGGCGACGAACGCGTACATCGAGCGCAGCGACGTATGTGCGGTGCCGGCGGCAGCCGTGATCGGCGAATCGCTGCTCGCACTCGTGCTCGCCGACGCCGTCCTCGAGACGTTTCCGGGCGACACGATCGGGATGCTGCGCGACTACGTCGGCGCCTGGCGGGAGAAGATCCGTGCCCGCTGATCCGGTTCGGCACATCCTGTTTTGCGGTACCGCCGGTTCCGGTAAGACGACGGTCGGCGCGCTCGTTGCGCGTGCGCTCGGGCGCGAATTCATCGATGTCGACCGCGCCGTCGAACGCGCGGCCGGGGTCAGCGTTGCGGCCATCTTTGCGCGCGACGGTGAAGCGGCGTTCCGCGTGCGCGAGCGCGCGGCGTTCGTGCGCGCGCTCGAGGCCCCGAAGCCGGCCGTGATCTCGCTCGGCGGCGGCGCACTCGAAGACGATGCCACGATGGCGGACGCGCGCCGGCACACGCTGGTGTGGCTCCGGGCCACGGTCCCGACGCTGGCGACGCGGTTGTCCGGCAACGGCGACCGGCCGTTGCTCACGGGCGACCCGCTGGCAAAGCTGCAGGCGCTGGCAGCTGCGCGCGAGCCGCGCTATCGCCAGGCCCACGTCATCATCGACGCGTCGCTTGCGCCCAAGGGCGTGGCGGCATCGGTGCTGGAAGCGCTGCGCGCGACCGACCTCGTCGGAGAACGCGCGTGATCGCGGGCAACGTGCAGCGCGTGCGCGTCGATCTCGGCGACGAGCGCTCCTACGACGTCGCGATCGGGGCGGGCGCCATCGATGAACTCACCGCGATCGACGCGCGCACGGTCGTCGTCCTCTACGACGTCGCGGTCGAGCCGCTGGCGCAAACGATCATCGCGGAATTCGGCTCGCGCGTGGCGTTCCAGCGCGGGCTCGTCGGCGGCGAAGACGTCAAAACGTGGGGCCTGGCGGGCGACATCTTCGACTGGCTGGCCGATGCGCACATCGATCGCGATACGGTGCTGATCGCCGTCGGCGGCGGCACCGTGACCGACCTCGGCGGTTTCGTCGCGGCGACCTACCTGCGCGGGCTGCGCTGGTGCGCGGTCCCGACCACGCTGCTCGCGGCAGTCGATGCGGCGGTCGGCGGAAAGACCGCGATCAATCTCGGCGCGGGCAAGAACCTGGTCGGCGTCTTCCACCACCCCTCGTTCGTCGCCATCGATCCGGCCGCGTTCGCCACCCTCGATCCGCGCGATGTTGCCGCCGGCGTGGGAGAAGCGCTCAAAACGGCACTCGTCGCCGATCCCGAACTCTTCGTGTATCTCGAGCGCAACATGGGCCGCGCGCTCGCGGCCGATCCCGAAGTGCTGGCGATAACCGTCGCGCGCTGCGTTGCCGCGAAAGCGCGCGTGGTTGCGGGCGACGAGCGCGAGCGCGACGACACCGGCGCCGGTGGCCGGGCGATCCTGAACTTCGGCCACACCGTCGGCCACGCGCTCGAGAAGACGTGCGGTTACGGTGCCTTGCGGCATGGTGAGGCCGTGGTGCTCGGCATGCGCGCGGCGCTCGCGCTCTCGCGTGAACGTGGCCTCGCGCCGGCCCTTGCGGACCGCATCGAAACGCTGGTGAACGCGATTCCCACGCCGCATCCGGAGGCGGCGCATGATGCGGTGATCGCGGCGACGGCATCGGACAAGAAGCGCAAGGCCGGAAAAGTGCGCTTCATCCTCATCCGCGACATCGCCCAACCGTACATCGTTGACGATGTCAACGAGGCGTCCGTGCGCCGGGCGTTGACGGCGCTGGCGTGACGATCTTCGTCGTTCACGGTCCCAACCTCAACCTGCTCGGCGAACGCGAACCAGCGGTCTATGGAACGTTGACGCTGGACGATCTCAACGCCAAGATCCGGGCGCACGGCCGCACGCGCGGGTGCGAGATCCGGACCTACCAATCCAACCACGAAGGCCGCCTGCTCGATGCCCTCCAGCGCGCCCGCCACTGGGCAAACGGCGTCGTGATCAATCCCGGCGCCTACGGCCACACGTCGTACGCGCTGCGCGATTGCATCGCCGGCATCAAGCTTCCCACCGTGGAAGTCCACCTCAGCGACGTCGAGGCGCGCGAACCGTTCCGCAGAATCTCAACGATCGCCGACGTGTGCATCGGCAAGATCTCCGGTCGCGGACCGCAGTCCTATCTCGACGGGATCGACCTGCTCCTCAAATCGGGCGGCTGAGCGCGGAGGAGCGCTCGAGGCCTCGCTTCCGTTCGAGGCCCCGCGCGGCGTTCGGTTAGATGGACGCGCCGACTTCGCTCCGGAATTGCTGGAGTATGAGCGATGTCGCTGCGGCGATCTGGTTCTGGATGTCGTATTCCGTGAGTCCGTTGGAAAGGGTCGCCGTCGACGTCGAGCTCGTTCCGCCGCTGCCGCTTTGGCTTTGTCCCGAAACGGTCGCTTGTGCGGTCTGCACATCTTGAAGAAACGCCGACTGTTGGGTCGGGGTGAGCACGGCATCGATTTGCGCCAAGACATCGGACTGCGAGGTGCCGTTGGCTTGCGCGTTCTGGAGGATCGTATCGATCTTCGATTTCTGATCGTCGGTCAGACTGAGGTTCGATAGCGAGTCGCCGGCCGTACGGCTCGAGTTTTGCGAACCGGGCGGCGGCAAGTTTTGCAGATCGGTTGCAAACGTCGCTTGCTGTGATGTCGTAAGGACGGCACTGATCTTTGCGTTGATCTGATCGAGCGTGAGTCCTTGCGACTTCGCATCTTTGAGGATCTGCGCGATCTGCGACTGCTCGTCCGAGGTGAGGTTGAGATTCGCGAATGGCCCGTTCGGATCGGTGAATGGGCTGCGGCCCGCCGGCGGTCCCTGCGTCGGCTGCGTGCTCGACGACGAACTCGAGTTGCTGGGATCGCTGGTTTGTGCGGCGATATCGCTTTGCAGCGTCGTTTGTTGCGCCGGCGTGAGGATCGCGTTGATTTCTTGCTGGACTTCCGATTGCGAGAGTCCCTGGGTTTTCGCATTCTGGAAGATCGAGCGGATTTGCGTGCGCTGGTCTTCGGTCAGATTGAGGTTCGCAAACGGCCGGAGGCTCGTACTCGACGAGCCGGCCGTCTGCGACGTACTGCCGAAGAGCGAGGCGCTTTGAACGCCGTAACTCATTGGGCGGGTTGTCCTTTCTGGTAATAGGCAAACCGCTGCGAAGCCGAACAAACGGCACCGGCGGTCCCCCTTCGGTATCCGGTCGATTGCTTGGCCCCCGCTGTGAGAAGTTCCAAGATTGGGAAGTTAACCAAATCAAGACCGGCGTTCGCGCATTCTGGGAAGTTTTTGGGAAGTTTTCGTGGTGAAGTCCAAGCAGATAAGGCGAAGATAGCAAGCGTGGTAGAGCAACTCAGGCCCCGCGTTGCGGTCGTCGATGATGAAGCGCATCTGCGCGACGTCCTCGAGATCGGTCTGGCGCAAGAGGGCTTCGACGTGCGTACTGCGGCCGATGGTCCGGCGGGCCTCGGTTTGGTGCGCGAGTGGGAACCGGAGTGCATCATCCTCGACGTGATGATGCCGAAGATCGACGGACTCGAGATGATTCCGATGATTCGCCGGCTCACGCAAGTGCCGATCATCATGCTCACGGCCCGCGGCGACGTGCGCGATCGCATCGATGGCCTGAAAGCCGGCGCCGACGACTACGTCTCGAAGCCGTTCGATTTGGGCGAGCTCGCCGCGCGGTTGAACAGTGCCTTGCGCCGTCCGATGCTCAAGCGCGTGCACAACCTGCGTTTTGCCGATCTCGAACTCGATCTCGACTCGCGCAGCGCGCGCCGCGGCGGCCGCTGGATTTCGTTCTCCACGCGAGAGTTCGATCTCGTGGCCACGCTGATGAAACATCCGCAGCGCGTGTTCACGCGCGAAGAGCTGCTCGATCTCGTGTGGGGCATCGATCGGGACGTCACGCGCAATACGGTCGAGACCTACATTTCCTACGTTCGCGCGAAGGTCGACGTGCCGGCCGAGGCGCGGCTGATCCATACCATTCGCGGCGTCGGCTATTCGATTCGCAGCGATTCGCGATGACGTCGCTGCGGCGGCGCTTGACGATCTCGTATACGATGATCGTCGGCGCCTTCATCGGCCTCGTGGCGATCGTGTTGACCTGGGTTGCCTTCGACGCGGCCGTCCGTCCGATCGGCGATGCGATCGCGCTTGTCGCAAGCGAAACACGCAGCTACGTCGCGACGTCGCCCGAGATCTCGCCGGACGTGCTGGCGGAGCGCGTGCGCACGCTCGTCGCGCGAGCCGACGTGCGGGTCTTCGTGATGCGTCCGGGCGGGCCGGGCGGCGGCTTCGGTCCGCCGCCGGGTGACCCGGGCGCTCCACGCTACCCGGGTGCGCCGGGCATTCCGCGATTTCCCAATGCTCCGGTTGACGCCGGCCCGGATCGCGCCTTTGCGACGTTTGCGGGGGTGCACGGCGAATTCGTGCGCGTCGGCGGAACGGAAATCGCCATCGTGCCCGATCGGATGGTGCTCGAAGCGCGGGCGCGGGAGTTCCTCGCGATCCTCGTTGCGGTACTGCTGCTCGCACTGGTTGCGGCGTGGCTCATCGCGCGCTGGATTGCCGCGCAAGCGGTGGCGCCGCTGATCGCCGTCACCGCGGAATTGCGCCGCTTCGCGGGCGGCGACTTCACGCCGAACGCGATTCCGCTCCGCGGCATGTCGGACGTCGGCCAGCTGATCGAGGCCTATAACGGTGCCGCCAGGCAAGTCGCAGCGGCGTTCGACGAGCGGGAGCGGGGCGAGGGGCGCATGCGGCGGTTTCTCGCCGACGCCGGCCACGAACTGCGCACCCCGCTCTCGATCGTCACGGCGTACATCGAAGTACTACGCAAGGGCGGCGCCGACGATGCGGACGTGCGCGCGAAAGCATTCGGGACGCTCGCGACCGAGACGACGCGCATGCGGCATCTCGTCGATCGTCTCGTTGCGTTGGCGCGCCTCGAACAGCCGGAGACGACGCAGCCTGCCGTCGTCGATGCCGGCGTGCTGGCCACCGATGCGGTGGCCGCGATCGTGGCGGCCCGCGGCGGCGACGTCGTCTGCGACGTGGAATCCGGAACGTTCGTCTTAGCCGACCCGGCCGATCTGCACGAAGCGATCGCGAACCTCGTCGATAACGCCGTCAAGTACGGTGCTGGCAGCCGCGTCCGCGTCGTGGTGGAACACGCGCGCAATGCCGTTGCCGTCCGCGTGATCGACGGCGGTCCGGGCATCGCGCCCGCGGACCGCGAGCGTATCTTCGAGCGTTTTTATCGCGGCGCCGCGCAGGCCGAAGCCGAAGGTTCCGGTTTGGGACTAGCGATCGCCGCGCGCGCTGCTACGCGCGCCGGCGGCGAACTTTCGCTCGAGCGCAGCGCACCGGGCGAAACCGTGTTTGTGCTGCGCCTGCCGCTTTACGTGGCGGCAACGGTGCGCTGAACCCCCCGGCGCGCCCGATAGGTTATACTAGGTGTCCATGGCCTATCTCCGCGAGATCATCACCGAGGGCCACCCGACCTTGCGCAAGGTTGCGAAGCGGGTGAGCTTGGGTGAGATTGCCGACCCGATTTTCCAGCAGCTCCTCGACGATATGTTCGAGACGATGTACCATGCCCCGGGGATCGGCTTGGCCGCACCGCAGGTCAATATTAGCAAGCGCATCTTCACCGTCGATTTGCAGGATGAGGATGAGGCGCACGGCCCGCTCGTCGTGATCAACCCGAAGTTCACCGTGACCGAGGGCGAGATCGAGGCGACCGAAGGCTGCCTCTCGGTCCCCGGAATGGTCGGCGAGATGACGCGTTTCGAGCACGTCGTTTGCACCGGGCTCGACCGCCACGGGAAGAAGATCGAGCTCGACGGCGTCGGACTCTTCGGGCGCTGCCTGCAGCACGAGATGGATCATCTCGACGGCATTCTCTACATCGACAAGGCGCAGAACATCCGTCCCGCCGCGACGGATGAGGAGATTGCGGAAGCTGAAGCGGCGTTGACGCGCTGAAGGCTGTATTTTTTGGGACCAGCCCCTTCGCGGTTCCCGCGCTCCAACGGCTATCGTCCCGCGCCGATGTCCTCGCGGTCGTTACGCAGCCCGATCGACCCGCGGGCCGCGGACAACAGCTGACCGCAACGCCGGTGAGCGTGGCCGCGCAAGCGTTGGGCATCCCGGTTCTCACGCCGGTGAACCTGCGCGCGTTCGTCGCCGACCTGGCCGCACTGGCACCCGATCGCTGCGTCGTCGCGTCCTACGGGCGCATCGTTCCGCAAGCGCTGCTCGATGTCGTGCCGCTATGGCTGAATATTCATCCCTCGCTGCTTCCGCTCTATCGGGGCGCGACGCCGATTCAATCGGCGATTCGCGACGGGCGCACCGTAACGGCCGTGTCGATCATCGCGATGAATGCGGGCATGGATACGGGCGATCTGCTCGCGCAGACCGAGCCGTTGGCGATCGCCGATGACGAAACGTACGGCGAACTGCACGACCGCCTAGCCGACATCGGCGCCGAACTGCTCGGCGACGTGCTCGACGCCGATGCGCGCGGGGAATCGTTTCCCAATCCGCAGTCGCAGCGCGCGAGCGATCTCGGCATCGACGACTACGAGATCGCCGCCACGGCCACGCGGCCCTTCGGCAAAGAAGACCGCATCTTGCCGCCGTATGCTACGGCGCGTGAAGCAATCGATCGCATCCGCTCGCTCGCACCGAGCCCGGGTGCGCAACTCATCGGCGGGCTGCGGCCCGTCGTCGGCACCACCGCGCTGCCGTCGTTCAAAATTTTGCGCGCGCACATCAGTCATGAATCGCCGCTGGCCGACGGCCGCGACGTTCCCAGCGGCACCGTCGTCGCCCATCGCGGCTACCTCTACGTGCGTGCCAACGATGCCTGGATCGTGGTCGATGAAGTCGTGCCGGCGGGCAAGCCCGCAATGCCGATGAAGGCGTTTGCGAACGGCCGTCGCATCGACGACGTGTACGTGCCGGAAGACGATGTGGTGGACGGTCTCGGCGCGCTGCGCTTCCGCGAACGCGCCGGCGAGTTGCTCGCGCGATGACGACGGCTTTGCGTCCCGCGCCGAGCGCGCGCAACGTTGCGTTTGCCGTCATCCGCGACGTGTTCGGTCCCGAAGGCCGCGGCGCGGCCGAGTCGCTCGACCGGCATCTGCGCAAATCGTCGCTCGATCCGCGCGATCGCGCGTTCGTGACCGAGCTGGCCTACGGCACGATCGAACGCCGGCGCTGGCTCGATTGGCAACTCGAACCGTATCTCGGCGCGCGCGCCGCGAAGCTGCCGCAGATGATCGCCGAGATCTTGCGCTTGGGAACCTATCAGCTGCGCGCGATGCGCGTGCACGAATACGCGGCCGTATCGGAGAGCGTGCAATTGGCGCGCCGGTTTGGTCATCCCGGAACGGCGGGGCTGGTGAACGCCGTGCTGCGGCGCGTCTCGACCGATCCCGAACGGCCGGTGACGGCCGAAGATTTCCCCTCGCCGGACGACCTACTCGGCACGCGTGAGTCGCTGCCGACGTGGCTCGTGCGAATGTGGCGCGAACGTTTCGGCGAGGATCGTCTCGACGCGATTCTCGCCGGCGTGAACGGGCCGGCGGCCACGGGTTTGTCGATCGACCGGCGGCGCACGACGCGCGACGAGACGATCGCGCGGCTCGCCGAGTACGGCATTACCGCACTGCCGTCCGCCTTTGCACGTGATGCCGTGATCGTGACGGGCGGCGTGCCGACGCCTGCCCTGCGCGAAGCGCTCGGCGATCGCGCCGAACTGCATTCCGAGGCGGCGTGTTTTCCGGTCGACCTGCTCGACCCGCAGCCGGGCGAGCGCATTCTCGAAGCGTGCAGCGGCCGCGGCAACAAGACGTTGCAGTTGGCAAGTGCGATCGGCGATCGCGGCACGATCGTGGCGATCGATACGGACGGGAAGAAGATTGCCCGCGCCCAGGCGCGGCTCGCCGAAGCACGGATCACGTCGGTTGAATTGCGCACGGCCGACGCGAGTACGCTCGACGGCAGTGAGACCTTCGACGCAATCCTCGTCGATGCGCCGTGTTCGGGGATCGGCATCATCGGCCGCCAACCGGAAGCGCGCTGGCGCAAACTCCCCGACGACGGCGCGCGCTTGGCGCCGCAGCAGCGCAGCCTCGCCGATGCCGCCGCGCGCGCGCTCGCGCCGGGCGGCCGGCTCGTGTACGCTGTCTGCTCGACCGATCCGCGCGAAGGTGAAGGCGTGATCGACCCGTTCCTGGCCGATCATCCCGAGATCGAACGCACGCCGTTGCCGGAGCGCTACGCACCGTTTGCGACGCCGGCCGGCGACGTGCTCGTGCCGCCGGGCATCGATGGGCGCGACGGCTTCTTCATCGCGGTCATGCGCCGGCGGTGAACGCGATTGCGCGTTTCGAACAACTGTGTGCGCGCGTGGTCGAAGGCACGTTTGCACGCATCTTTCCGAGTGCGCTCGAACCCGCGCAGGTCGGGCGTAAGCTCATCGCCGCGCAGGCGGCGGCGCCGACCGATACGTTTCTCGTGCGCGTACACCCGGTCGATTACGCCCGTTTCGCGAGCGATCGCACGTTTCTCGAAGCGCGCTGGAGTGCGATGCTGCGCGAGAGCGCACCGGAGCGCGAGTCGCCGCACGCGATCTTGCACGAAGATCCGGACATCGTCGCCGGTTCGGTGACGATCGAAGCCCTGGTCGACGATCGGCCGGTGGTGCTTTCGCTCGTGCACTCGGGCGAGGTGATCGCGCTCTTCGACGGCTTGCGCATCGGCCGCAACGACGACAACGACGTGACGATCGCCGATGGCCGCGTGTCGCGTCACCACGCGCGCATCGTGCTCGACGGTGCCGGCTTCGCTATCGAAGATCTGCAGTCGTCGAACGGGACCTTCGTCGATGGCGCCCAGGTGCAGCACGCGCGCTTACACGCGGGCGCCTCGATCGTCGTCGGCGAGACGGTGCTCGAGATCCGTGGCTGACCCGCGCTACGCGACCTTGGCCGTAACGGCCGGCCTCGCCGTGTTCGTGCTGCTGGTCCGCGACCGGCGGGGCGCCCCGCCCCGGCCGGCTCTCGACGCCGTGATCCCGGCCGGCATCGAATTGGTCGTGGACGACGGGGCCACGATCGCCACGCGACGCTTGGGCCGGCGGATTCTGGTCGGGCGCGCACCCAGCGCCGACGTTCGAATCGACGATCCGCGGGTGAGCCGCTTGCACGCGCGGATCGAAATGCGAGATGATGGCGTGTACGTGGAAGATTTGGGCAGTCGGAACGGCACCCTCGTCGACGGCGAACCGGTGGTGAGCAGTCGCCAGCTTGCTAACGGCGATGAAATCACGATTGGCACGGCATCCATCATTTTCCGAGGTGTCGGTTCATGGAAATAGCGGTCGGTTCGAAACCGGGGGCTGGGACGCGTGGCAACGTTGACGCGCACGTCGCGGAAGTTATTGCTCCCGGCGTCGTGCTGCTCGCCGTTGCCGAAGGTTTCGGATCCGTGCGCGGTCAGGCCGCGCCGCTCGTGGCCGCACTCGCCGTGCGCGACGCGCTCCGCCACCGGGTCCGTCCGGACGGCCGCGATGCCCGCGCGGCCTTGCTCTCAGCCTTTGCCAGCGCCAACGCGCGCGTCTTCGCACACTCCGGCAGCCACGACGATTTTGTGGCGTCCGGTTCGTCGATCTCGGCTGCGCTGATCGTGGGCGATCGGGCGCATATCGCGCACGTCGGCGGAACCCGCGCGTATCTCTGCCGCGACGGTTCGCTGATGGCGCTCACGACCGACGACGAACTCGGCGGCGACGATTGGGTGTCGGCCTGGACCAGCGTGCCTACCGAAGCGCTCGCCGGCCCGTTGCTCACGCGCACGCTCGGCACGCAAGCGACGCTCGACGCAACCGTCACCAACGTGCGCTTGATGCACGGCGATGCGCTCGTGCTTGCGACCGCCGGCTTCCACAAGGCGATTTCTAACGACGAGATCGCCTATGCGTTGCGCACGACCGATTCATCGGAATCCGTCACGCAGCGCCTGCTCGAAACCGGCAACATGCGCGGCGCGAGTTTCGGCGGTACCGTGATCGTCGGCCGTTCGCTCACCGAGGCATCGCCGCCGGCCGACGCCGGCAAGAACTTCAACGTGCGCACCGCAGCGGTCGCGCTAACGGTGCTGGTGATCGCCTCGCTGATCGCGGCGGCGATCTTCCACGTGTTTCTCCAACCCTAACGGGCGCTAGAGGTTGCCGCGACGGGCTTGTTCCTTTTCGATCGATACGAAGAGCGCTTTGAAGTTGCCTTTGCCGAACGAGAGCGCGCCGTGCCGTTGGATGATTTCGAAGAACAGCGTCGGGCGGTCTTGCAGCGGCTTGGTGAAGATCTGCAGCATGTAGCCCTGATCGTCGCGGTCGACGAGGATGTTCAAGTCGCGCAGCGTCGCGATGTCTTCATCGATCTCGCCGACGCGCGCGCTCAAGTCGTCGTAGTATGACGCCGGCGTCGCGAGCAGTTCCACGCCGTTCGCCTGCAAAGCGCGCACGGTAGCGACGATGTCGTCGGTGGCAATCGCGACGTGCTGCACGCCCGCGCCGCCGTACGAATCGAGATATTCTTCGATCTGCGAGCGTTTGCGGCCGTGGGCGGGCTCGTTGATCGGCAGTTTGATCGTGCCGGTCGCATTGCGCATCACCTTCGAGCGCAACGCCGTGTATTCGGTTGAGATGTCGCGGTCGTCGAAGCTGATCAGCTCCTGGAAATCGAACGCTTCGGCATAGAAGCGGCACCAGTGGTCCATCTCATCCCAGCCGACGTTGCCGACGCAGTGGTCGATGGCGAGTAAGCCCACCGGCGCGTTTGCGTGCGCGGGGCTATCCCAGGCGACGAAGCCCGGCCAGACGCCGTCCGTGCCGGAGCGCTCGACGAACGTGTGGATCGTGTCGCCATACGTGCGCACCGCGAGCGCGAGCCCCGGCACCGGAACGGCGCCGTGCGCGACCACGTGGCGGAAGGCCGCCGCGGCATCGGGGGTGACGAAGGCGACGCTGCGCACACCGTCGCCGTGGCGCGCGACGTGGTCGTTGATCGGCCCGCCGGGCCGCAAGGCCGAAGTGAGAACCAGCCGGATGGCGCCTTGGGCCACGACATACGATGCGCGGTCGGTGAGACCGGTTTCGGGGCCCGCGTAGGCGAGCGGCCGGAATCCGAGCGCGGTGATATAGTATTCCGCGGCTTGCTTCGCGTTGCCGACCCATAGCTCGAGGTGGTCGAAACGCAGGGTGCCGCCGTCATAGGCGACGACGGGGAGCGGCGCGGTCATCGTCATACTACTAAGATACCGCGCATCATGCGCGAACGCGGCGGCCGTCCCGCAATAAACGGTTAAACAATGAGGCTCCCGCGGCAGAAGATGGCGCAAATCGCACTAGATGCAATCGACCGTGAAATTCTGATCGCCCTTCAGGCGAACGCTCGTCTGCCGAACAACGATTTGGCCGCGGCCGTCGGCCTCTCGCCCTCGCCTTGTTTGCGGCGGGTCCGGCGCCTGGAGAAGCTCGGTGTGATCACCGGTTATAGCGCGCTCTTGAACCGCACGCGCGTCGGCGTCGGCTTGACGGCCTTCGTCAGCGTGGACATCGAACGGAACCGCAAGGCCGAGACCGACCTCCTGCGCGCGCAGATCCAAGCGCTGCCCGAAGTGGTGGCGGCGCACATCGTCACCGGCGATTCGGATTTCTTGCTCGAAGTCGCGACGGCCAACCTCGAAACGTTTTCGCAGTTCGTGCTCGGCACGCTCAACAAGCTGCCCGGGGTCAAGGGCGTGCGCTCGAACATCTCGCTCGACGTGGTGAAGCACGCCGCCGCGTTGCCGATTCCGGCGATCGAACGCAACCCGCAATGACGCTCGACCGGGTGCGCCCGCTGCTGCCGATGCTGCTGGCGCTGGTCTTCGCCGCGGCCATGTTTACGCTCGCCGCGCCGCACGCGCTCGGTGCGCCGTGGGTCTGCGGCTTGCTCGCCGTTTTGGCGCTCGTGTGGGTAGCGCTGCAGCCGCCCGCGACGTCGCGCGACGATACGTTGCCCGCACTCGCGATCGCGATCGCCGCGCTCGGCGTGCTGCTGGTCGCGCGCCTTTCGCCCGACCTCGCGGCGAAGCAACTGCTCTGGCTTGCGTTCTCGCTCGTGCTCGCGCTCGCGGCCGGTCCGGCGTTCACACGCTTCCGCGTGCTTTCCGCCTACACGTACGTGTGGATCGTCGTCGCGATCGTGCTCTTCGTGCTGCTCGCGCTCTTCGGTCAGGAAGTGAACGGTGCGAAGTTGTGGATTCGCATCGGCGGCGCCCAATTCGAGCCGGTCGAAGTGATCAAACTGCTCGTCGTGCTGTTCATGGCGTCGTATCTTGCGGGAACAGCCGACGTCATCGAGCGCACCAAACCGTGGTCGTTGCGCGCGAACGCGAAATATCTCGGCCCGCTGTTCATCGGCTGGGGCGTTTCGATGGCGATCCTCGTGCTCGAACGCGATCTCGGGATGGCGATGCTGTTGCTCTCCACGTTCGCCGCGATGCTCTATGTCGCCACGCGGCGCATCGATTTAATCGTCGGCTGCACCGCGATCTTTGCCGGCGCGATGTGGTGGGCGGCAACCCACTTTCACTACGTGCAAGCACGCATCGCCGTTTGGCACGATCCGTTTCGCGATCCGTACGGCGCCGGTTATCAAGCGATGCAGTCCCTGTTTTCGCTCGCAGCCGGCGGGCTGTTCGGTACCGGCTATCACGCCGGGCGCCCCGACTTCATCCCCGACGTCGCGACCGACTACGTCTACGCGGCGTACACCGAGGAGTGGGGCGCGGTCGGTGCGATCGTGTTGTGCGCGGCGTTCCTGGCGCTGATCTTGCGCATGCTCGCGGTCGCGCAGCGCCAGCCCGATCTCTACGCCAAACTGCTTGCGACCGGACTCGCGGCGACGCTCGGTTTTCAGGTGATCATCATCGTGGGCGGCGTGCTGCGCGTCTTCCCGTTAACCGGGATCACGCTGCCGTTCGTATCGTACGGCGGGAGCTCGCTGGTGACCAACTTTTTGCTCGTCGCCTTGGTATGGGCAATTTCCGGCGAACGTCGAAAAGCGCCCGAGTGAGGGGAGTCTCGACGGCCTTCTGGTCTATCGTTCTCGTCGGCGCCACCGTTTCTATTGGTGCGGGCTTTGTCGGCGGTCGCTCGATTGGCTCGGCGGGCGCTCTACCGGTCGCCGAGGCGCACAAGGGCGATGACTTGCCGGCCCCGATCCGCCAGCATCTCCTGCGGCGTTCGCTCTTCGGCGCGCACTCGTTCGATGCGGCCGGTGCGGCGGATCCGTACGGCGATCCGGAACTCGGCGTGAGCGAGCGTACGCGTTCGACCTCTGCTTTCGACCCGCGCAACGACCGGGCCAAGATCGCGGTGATCGTGGTCGACGCGGGTCGCGTCGGGCCGGGTCTCGACAAGTTCGTCAGTTCGCCGCTCCCTTACACGATGGCAATTGCGCCCGGCGACGACGATGCGCAAGCGACGGCCGAAGCGATCGTTGCCGCCGGCAAGACCGTCGTGGTCGATGCATCGCAAACGACGCCCGCGCACGTGGCCGCGCTCTTGCATGCCGGCGCCCGCGGCGTGATCGCGTCGCTCGACGAGCAGCGTGCAAACGATCTGCTGCGCGGGATCGATCGCAACGCGTTCGTGGTGGATGCCTCGCTGGCTGAAGATGACGACGTCGCCGGCGCCGCACACAAGCTCCACCGCCAGCTATACGTGCGCGACGTCACCGCCGATGCGCGCGATGACGCGGCCTACGTCGACTTCATGCTGCGCAACGCACTCGCGCTGGCGCAACACACGGGCACCGCGATCGTCGCGGTCCACGCGCGCACGATGACGTTCGATGCGGTCGCGCGCTTTGCCGACCGCGCGAACCGCGACGGCGCCGACATCGTCGCATTGAGCGACCTGGACCACTAACCACGTCCGGCCTGCAGGCGGCGCTCTTTCCGCTCGCCGCGCGTTTCGTAGCCGGCGATTCGGTGGAGAAAGCGCTCGCGGCGGTACGGCGCCTCAACGGCGAGGGCCTCTCGTGTACGTTGGACATGCTGGGCGAGGACGTCGGCGACCGCGATGCCGCGCGACGGGTTCGTGACGGCTACCTCGAGCTGATCGACCGCATCGCCGCGAGCGGCGTGAACGCAAACCTCTCGCTGAAAGTCAGTGCGCTCGGGCTGACCTTCGATCGCGCCGAAGCGCAGGCGAACTTCGAAGGCATCCTCACCGCCGCGCAAGCAAAACTCGCAGATCCGTTCGTGCGCATCGATATGGAAGGCTACGCCCTGCTCGAGCCGACGCTCGCATTTTTCGAAGCCCTCTGGCCCGCGCATCGCACCACGGGTCCGGTGCTCCAAGCCTACCTGCACCGCACGCCGGCCGACGTCGCGCGCATGGTCGAACTCGGTGTGCGCGTGCGTCTCTGCAAAGGCGCCTATCACGAATCGCGCGACGTCGCCGTGCGCGGTCACGCCGCCGTGCAATCGCACTTCATGGCGTGCGCAGTGCAGTTGCTGCGCGGCGGCATCTATCCGGCCATTGCCACGCACGATGCCGCCGTGATCGGCGCGATCCGCGAAATCGCGCCCACGCTCGGCCGTAGCAACGACGACTTCGAGTTTCAGCTGCTCTACGGCGTACGGCCCGATCTGCAGCGCGAGCTCGTGCAGGCGGGCTATCGCGTACGCGTGTATGTTCCGTTCGGAACGCATTGGGCGCGGTATTTACGCCGCCGTATGCTCGAGCGCCGCGAGAACCTGATGTTCGCGTTGCGTTCGTTCGCTGGAGGGAAGTGAGATGACGTCGCGCGAGTACATGGCCCGTCCGATCGATGCCGGGATTCGCATTCCGTACGGCGATGCGCCCGAACAGTTCGGCGAGCTCCGCGTTCCCGCGGGCGCCGGTCCGTTTCCGGTGGTGGTGGTCGTGCACGGCGGCTGGTGGCGTTCCGCCTACGCGCTCACGTACGCCGGCCACCTCGCCGCCGCGCTGACCGCCGACGGCTTTGCGTCGTGGAACATCGAGTACCGGCGCGTCGGCAATCCCGGCGGCGGCTACCCGGGGACGCTGCACGACGTGACGGCGGCGCTCGGCAAACTGCGCGAGATCGCGCGCGACTATCCGCTCGATCTGACGCGGGTGGTCGTGACGGGACATTCCGCGGGTGGACACATCGCCGCCTGGCTGGCGGCGAAACAGGCGCACCGCGAACTCGACATCTTCGGCGAAGCGCTGCCGCTGGTGGGCGCCGTGCCGGTCGCCGGCGCGCTCGATCTCGTGCACACCTCGGCGCTGCGGGTGGCCGACACTGCGGGCATTCCCGTGCACGATTTCCTCGGCGGTACGCCCGAAGACGTGCCGGAAAACTACGCGCTCGCGTCGCCGACGGCTTGGTTGCCGGCCGGTATTCCGGTGATTGCGATCCATGGCACGGCCGATGAAAACGTGCCGCTCGAGCTGTCCCGGCGCTACGTCGTCCGGGCCCAAGCGATGGGCGACCGGGCCAAGCTCATCGTGCTCGACGGCGTCGACCACTTCGAGCCGTTCGACCCCGCGACGCCCGCCGGAATCACCGTGCGGGAAGCCATCCGCGACCTTCTGACCCGCTAGCGGGAGGACGAAACGAGGGGGTACGTCGTATGAGCCAAGAGATGACCAACCAGGCCGGCGCACTGACCCTCCTCCTTCTTAGCGATACGACTCCGTAGTCGCTTAGCTGCGCTTGCTCGATATGGGCCCGCCGCGAAAGCGACGGGCCGCTTTATTTTCTGCACTGATTGAGAGAGAGAATCTCATGTCCTCGATGCCGCATCACCGCTACCGACCCTTCGAACCGATCGCCCTCGCCGACCGCACCTGGCCGTCGCGCACGATCGACCGCGCGCCGCGCTGGTGCAGCGTGGACCTTCGGGACGGCAATCAGGCGCTGATCGAACCGATGGGCGCGCAGCGCAAGCGGCGCATGTTCGACCTGCTCGTGAAGATGGGTTTCAAAGAGATCGAGGTCGGGTTCCCGTCGGCTTCGCAAACGGACTATGATTTTCTGCGCGACCTCATCGACACCGGTGCGGTTCCCGACGACGTGTGGCTCCAGGTGCTCACCCAATCGCGCGAAGAGCTGATCGAGCGCACGTTCGAATCGCTGCGCGGCGCGAAGCGTGCGATCGTGCATCTCTATAACTCGACCTCGACCTTGCAGCGGCGCGTCGTCTTCGGGCTCGATGAGGCCGGCATCGTCGGCATCGCCGAGCGCGGCACGCGCCAGATTCGCGAACTCGCCGACAACATGACCGGCACCGAGATCCGCTTTGAGTATTCGCCGGAAAGCTTCACTGGCACGGAATTGCCGTTCGCGAAGCGCGCCTGCGAAGCCGTGATGGCGATCTGGCAACCGACGCCCGAGAAGCCGATGATCCTGAACTTGCCCGCAACGGTCGAGATGTCGACGCCGAACATCTACGCCGATCAGATCGAGTGGTTCTGCCGCAACGTGGTCAACCGCGAGAGCTTGATCATTTCGGTTCACCCGCACAACGATCGCGGCACGGGCGTCGCCGCGGCGGAACTCGCGCTCATGGCCGGCGCCGATCGCGTCGAGGGCACGCTCTTCGGGAACGGCGAGCGCACCGGCAACGTGTGCGTCATTACGTTGGCCGCGAACTTGTTCACGCAAGGCGTGGATCCGGAACTCGACCTCTCCGATATCCCGCAAGTCGTGCGTACGGTCGAGTACTGCAATCAGATCCCGGTGCATCCGCGCCATCCGTACGGCGGCGATCTCGTGTTCACCGCGTTCTCGGGTTCGCATCAGGATGCGATCAAGAAAGGCCTCGACGCGCTGGCGAAGACGCCGCTCGCGCCGTGGGAAGTGCCGTATCTGCCGGTCGATCCAAAGGATCTCGGGCGCAGCTACGAAGCGATCATCCGCATCAACAGCCAGTCCGGCAAGGGCGGCATCGCCTACATCATGGCGACCGACTACGGTTTCCAACTGCCGCGCAATCTGCAGATCGAGTTCAGTAAGGTCGTGCAGGCGCATACGGATGAAACCGGCGCCGAGCTGACCGCACCCGAGCTGTGGAACGCGTTTGAGAAAGAATACCTCGCTCCGGCGGGGCCGTTCGGACTGCTCGAGCAGCACATCAGCGAGACGCCCGACGGCGGTTCAGCCATCAGCGCGCGCGTTGCCGACGGCGACGCGGTGCGGAGTATCAGCGGCACCGGCAACGGCCCGATCGATGCGTTCATCGCCGGCCTGCGCAGCGGACTCGGCGTCGAGATCGCCGTGCGCGACTACCACGAACACGCGACGACCGCGGGCGCAAACTCGGCTGCGGTGGCGTACGTGGAATTGGAAGTCGCGGGCAAGCAGGTCTACGGTATTGCGCGCGATGCGAACATCGTCACGGCGTCGCTGCGCGCGATCGTCAGCGGACTCAATCGCGCCAGCCGTTTCGTGACCTTCGACCGCGATGCGGTGAGCGTCTAGCCCCCTTTAAGCGATGACTTTGGCTGCGCGGAGGTCGCGCAGCCGTGTGTCGTCATAACCGAGAACCGTGCGGAGGATGACGTCGCTCTGCTCGCCGAGCGCCGGCGGCGCGCTGGGTTGGCGCACGGGCGTATCGGAGAAGTGCATCGGCGAGCCGGTGAAACGCGCGCCGCCAGCGGTTTGGTAGACCATGCCGCGCTCCGCGACTTCGGGCGATGCGAGAACTTCCTCGACGGTGCGCACGCGCCCGGCGGGAACGTTGACGGTCTCACACGCGGCGATCACGTCGTCGCACGTACGCGACGCGAAACATTCGTTCAGAATTGCCGCCAGCGCTTCGCGATTTTCCACGCGCAGCGTGTTGGTGCTGAAGCGCGGATCGGCAGCCAGCTCGGGCCGATCGATCACGGAGACGCAGACGTTGCGAAATTGCCGGTTGTTTGCGCACGCCAGCACGAACGGTGCGTCGGCGGTGTCGAACGTTTGGTACGGCACGATGCTGGCATGCGCGTTGCCGTAGCGTTTGGCTTTGACGCCGGCATTGAGCGAAGCACTCGCAACGTTTGAGAGTGCGGCGACCGATGCGTCGAAGAGTGCGATGTCGATCAGCTGGCCCTTGCCGGTGCGTTCGCGGGCGAACAGCGCGGCCAGAATCGCCTGCGTGCCGTAGTTGCCGGCCAAGAGATCCGAGATCGCCACGCCGAACTTGTGCGGCGCGCCGCTCGCCTCGCCGTTGAGCGACATGAGCCCGCTCTCGGCTTGAATGACGAAGTCGTAGCCCGCGCGGGTTGCCAGCGACCCCGTCCGGCCGTAGCCGGAGAAGGAGCAGTAGATCAAGCGCGGATTGATCGCGGAAAGCGATTCGTAGTCGAGACCGTAACGCGCGAGCGTACCGGTGAGATAGTTCTCCACCAGCACGTCGGCGCGTGCCGCGAGTTCGCGCACGATCTCTTGGCCCTGCCCGGTTCGGAAATCGAGCGCGAGGCTCGACTTGTTCCGGTTGACGGCGAGGTAGTAGGTGGCGGTTCCCCTATACGCGGGCGGTATCCAACTGCGCGTTTCGTCGCCGTCGGCGGGGTTCTCGATTTTCCAAATTTCGGCGCCGAGGTCGCCGAGCGTCATCGTCGCCCACGGTCCGGCGAGGACGCGCGAAAGATCGAGCACCTTGATCCCATCGAGCGGCGCACTCATCAGGGCAGGCCGTTTTCCTTTACCATCGGGATCGTTGCAATCTTCACGTTGACGTAGGCGCCGTTGTGTTTTTCCGTGCGCAAGATGTAGATGTTCTGGACGATGCCGCGCGTTGCCGGGTCGATCATGATCGGACCGCGCGGGCTGTCGATCTTCATGCCCTTGACCAGTTCCATCGTTTTGTCGGGATCGAGCTTGCCGTTTTGCGCTTTCACCACCCGGTAGATCGCATCGACCGCATCGTAGGCCGCGGCCGCTTCGAAGTCGGGTTGATAGGGCGCGCCATATGCCGTCTGAAATGCCTTCACGAACGCGTCGTTCGCGGGTGTATCGAACGACGAGGCATAGTTCGAAGCGCTGATGATACCGATCGCGTTGTCGCCCAGCTGCGGCAAGTTCCAGCCCGTCGTGAGGTCGTTGGTGGCGAGCAACTTGATGCCCGCGGCCGCTAAGCCCGCATCGCCATAGGCTTTGACGAAGCCGTGGCCGCCGTTGACCGGGCCGACGAATGCGAACACGGCGTCGGGCTTCGCATCTTTGATGCGCTGCACGTACGGATCGTAGGTTTCGGTCGAAAGCGGCGCCGCGATTTCACCGACGATCTTGCCGCCGTTTGCGGTAAAGGCGCGCTTGAACGCGTCGTTGGCTTCGTGCCCGGCGCCGTAATCCAGATAGATCGTGTACACGGTCTTGATGCTGTTCTTCGCTGCCCATTGGGCGAGCGGCGCCGCGACTTGCGTCTCGGTTAGGCTGAAGCGCACCATGTAGGGGTTGGTGGGCAGCAGTTCCGAGGTGGCCGCATTCGTGACGAACACCGGCATTTTCGCCGCCGTCGAGACGCTGCCGACCGCGATTGCATTCGGGGTGAAGAGCAAGCCGTAGAGCGCATCGACTTTTTCGCCGACGATCAGCTCCTGCGCGAGCCGCCGCGCGACATCGGGCGCGACCCCGCCGTCGTCGCGGCGAATGAACTCGATCTTGCGGCCCGCCACGGTGTCGCCGTGGAGCGCCTGATAGGCGGCGATGGCCGCGTCGAGCGACTTGCCCATCGGCGGTCCGCCGCCCGAGAAGCGGTAGATGATCCCGATGCGGATCGGCGGCTGATCGGCGGCCGAGGCTATGCTCACCAACAGCAGGACGACCGAGGCGATAGCCACCGCGCAGCGATGCAATGAGCGCATAAGAACCCTCCTCGCCATCCTGTTGCGAGACGACATGCTCATCACCTTGACCGGGCCTTGCGTCTGTAACGGCTTGGTTAAGGGTGGGCGAAGAATGGGTTAGACGTGACGGCCGTCATGCCGGTAGCCGCATTTGATGCCGAAGTATTAGCATCATGCATCCGTTCCGAACGTTGCCCGATACCATCGACGCCGTCGTCTGCGGCCGCTGCGGTCATCCCGTGTGGGATCACTGCGTCAGCGAAACCTGCGCCGAGTGCGAGGACCGCAATCACTGGAACGGCTGCAACGGCTTTGCCCTCGCCGGCTTCCAGGCGGCGCCGGTAAGCGTGTCCGAAGTGGTCGTCACGGCTCGCGAAGCATAGCTCCGCGGCGCTCAACCGGCTTCACCCTACCAGGGCACGGTTCGGCCAAGATAGTCGAGATATTGCAGGCCGGGCTTCCCACGTTGCGCTTCGATGGTGTTTACGAGGTTGGGGATGCTTTCATCGATGCCCAAGCTCGCTTGCGGCCCTCCCATGTCGGTGCGCACCCAGCCCGGCGCTAAGAGCAGCAGCGTCCGACCCTCGCCCGCGTGCCGGGCGGCAAAGCTTCGCATGAGCGTGTTGAGTGCAGCTTTGCTCGCGCGATAAACTTCGTATCCTCCACGCTCGTTGTTGCTTACGCTTCCCTGGCCGGAAGACATGATCGCTATCGTGCCACCCGGCCGAACGAGGGCGTTCAAAGTTTCGATCGCGCGTAACGGGCTTAGCGCGTTCGTAACCATAACGCGCACGAACTCATCCGTGCTCACGTCCGCGATCGTTTCGTGATCGTCGTTCTTCACGCCGGCACTCACCAGCACGAAGTCCTGCATTCGTCCCTGCAAACGGGTACGGAGCGCCACCACTTCGTCGGGTTTGGTGATGTCGACCGTCTCGATCTCGAGTTGCGTCTTCCAGTGTTCACGGAGCGCGTGCAATTTCGTCCGATCGCCGCCCCGCACGGTGCCGATCACGTGCCAGCCCCGTTTGAGATATTGCTCGGCGATCGCTAAGCCGAGACCGCGCGAGGCGCCGATTAAGAGGAGACTCTTGGGCGAACCGTCCACTGGGGTTGTCATATCAACTAGATAGCACTTTATGAGTTGTCATGTCAACCAAGATCTAGTAGGATGAAGGCTATGGCTCGCTCCACAGATCTCACGGCCCGGGAGCTTCGACTCTGGCACGCCTGCCTGAAAATCAGCGAGGCCGTCATCTCACAGGTGGCTCGCGACGTTGCCGAAGCGAGCGGCTTGTCTGCGGCGGATTACGGAATACTCGAACGCCTCGTTGAAGTCGGTAATGGACGACTTCGCCAGCGTGAGTTGGCCGTTGCGCTAAACTGGGACAAGAGCCGAATCTCGCATCAGCTGACCCGAATGCAAGAGCGCAATCTGCTCACGCGATCGAAGACGGCGGAAGCAGGTTCACAGGTCGCCATTACTCGGCTCGGACGCGACGCGCTGGAGCGTGCGCGGCCGATTCATGCGCGCGCCGTGCGGCGTCATCTCATCGAGCGGCTCACGCCCGAACACGCCGCTACGATCCTTACTCTCGCCGGTGCTTGATCTCACAGATCGCGCAGTTCGCGCAAGACGCGATACCAGTCGTGCGCCGGATCGCTAAGTGCCAATTGCGTTTGGAAATGATCGAGTTCGGCATAGCAGCGCGCGCGAAACGGTTTCTCCCGCTGCTCGAGCATCGCAACCGCGCGTTCGTTCGAGCGCCGCACGCGTTCGGTGTCGCGTTCGCCCCACATTAGAAAGAGCGGTACGCTCGAGCCGGCCAGCCAGTTGATCGGACTGGCCGCGCGATCGTCCGATGGATCCTTCAGCACGGCCTCGTAGACGCGCGCTTCGAGGCTGCCCAGCGCCGGCGCGGCATGGTGCAGATCGAGGATGCCGCTGACCGGCGCGCAGCCGCGGATCGCATGCTCCGGCAGACCATAGCCGGGCCAGAGATCCGAGCGCAGCGCGAGCAGTGCCGCAATGGTTCCGCCGGCGGAATGACCGGCGAGGAAAAGCCGATCGGGATTTCCGCCGAAGGCCGACACGCCGCGGCGGATCGCCGCGAGCGCGGCGAAGCTGTCGTCCAACCACACCGGGTAGCGAAATTGGGGCGCGAGACGGTAGGTGGGCGCCACGAGCAATGCGCCGGCCGCCGTGACCGCGGGCGCCATGAAGCCGCACCACTCCTTGTAGCCGTTGGTCCAGCCGCCGCCGTGCAAGAACACGATGACGTCGAGCGGGCCGTGCGCCGTTGCCGGAGCGAAAACGTCGAAGCGCTGCCACGGCTCGCTTCCGAACGCGCGGTCGCGATGCTCGATCACGTTGGGCCACCCGCCGCTCGATCGGCGCAAGGCCTCGTCGGCGAACGCGACCGCAAGCGGGGGCAGCGGCGGTTGCGGTGCGAGTGCGAAAGGGTCGGGCATAAGCGCTAGCCTCGATAGCCGAAATGGCGGGGTAATGCTAAGACGAGATCGGGCACGAGCGTTACCGCGATGAGAACGACCAGCAGTGCGACGATGAACGGCAGCACTTCGCGGAAGATCTCGCCCAGCGGCGTTTGCGTGAGCGAACTCATCACGTACAACACCAACCCATGCGGCGGTAGCGCGAGTCCGATCATCATGTTGAGGATCACCAGCACGCCAAAGAACACCGGATCGATGTGGAGGCCAACCGCTACCGGTACGAGCAGCGGCACGAGCACGAGCAGCATCGTGATCGCATCGAGCACGCACGCCAGCGCGAGTAACAGAATGTTGACGGCGGCGAGGAACATCAGCGGCGAGGGGTTCCAATGCAAGATCGCGGCTTGAAGTGCTTGCGGCACGTTTTCGGCCGCAATTGCGTAGTTGAAAACGAACGCGCCCGCGATGATCAGCCCTACGCTCGCGGTGCTGCGCACCGTATCGACGAGCGTTTGCACGAATTCCGTCCAGCCGGCACTGCGATAGACGACGTATGCGAGCAGAAGTGCGTAGGCGGCAGCGACGGCGGCGGCATCGGTCGGCGTCGCGATTCCCGAATAGATGACGCCGAGCAGAATCACGGGCAGCATCATCGGCAAGAACGCGCGGCCGATCGTTGCCGGCCACTCGCGCAGCGGTATCGGCGCTTCGCGCGGAAAGTTGCGCTGCTTCGCCAGCACGGCGATGATCGTCATCAGTGAAATCGCCATCAGAACCGCTGGGACCAAGCCGCCCAAAAACATCGCTCCCACCGACGTGTTGGCGATGAGCGCGTAGAAGACCATTGGAATCGACGGCGGAACGATCGGTCCGATCGTGGCGGCCGCGGCCGACGTCGCGGCGGAAAAGCCGGGCGAATAGCCTTTGCGCACCATCATCCGCGCGATGATGAGACCGGGGCCGGCAGCGTCGGCGACGGCGCTGCCGCTCATACCGGAAAACACGAGGTTGGAAAGCACGTTCACTTGCGCGAGGCCGCCGCGAAAGCGCCCGACGAGCGCCGAGCTGAGATCCAAGAGCCGGTCGGTCACGCCGCTCGCATTCATCGTGTTGGCGACGAAGATGAACAGCGGCACGGCCAGCAGCACGTAGTTGCTGTAGAGACTGTTCATCGTTTGGTCGAGCAGGAGACCGCGGTCTTGACCGGTGACGAACAAGTACGCGATGCCGCTCGCGAGCATGGCAAGTCCGATGGGCGCGCCGGCGACGGCGACCGCGACGAAAATGCCGATCAGTGCGATCAGCCCGAGCGAGGGGTGCATGCTAGACCTGCGTCCGCCAATCGGAACGGCAGAGCCGTACAACGCTTACCACCGACCGCACGACGATCGCGGCGATCAGCAAACCGAAGCAGCTGTAGACCCAACCCACCGGCCACCGTAGGACCGGCGTGCGGGTGTGCATGAGAAATACCAGATAGCCGTAGATCGCGGGCGCCGCGGCGGCGAACAACCCGCCGATCAGCAGCGCGCGCGCGATCGCAACGGCGCGCTGTCCCGGCGCGGGGAGTGCTTTGTAGACCAAGTCGAAAGCAATTTGCTCGCGATCGGTGACGACGAAGGCGCAGCCCCAGAAGATGACCCAGATGAACAAGAGTACGCCGAGTTCGTCCGCCCACGCGACGGAATCGCCGAATGCGTAGCGCATGACGATCTTGAACACGAACAGACCGAACATTGCCGCAAACATGACCGCGGAGACGGCCGTGGCGAGCCCTCTCGTGCGCGCGATCATGCCGTTACGACGCGAGGTTGCGAATCGCTTTGAGCACCGCGGAGTCCCATTGCGCTTCGGCACCGGCGTACACGCGGTCGGCGTTGGCCCGGAACGCGCCGAGATCCGGCGTCGTCACGGTGACGCCCTGCGACTTGAGATCGGCGAGCACTTTGCGCTCGTCGCCCAGCCGCGCTTCATCGTTCTGCTTCTGCGCGAGGGCGGCCGCGTTCATCACCGCGTCCTGGTCTTTGCGGGCAAGTTGCTGCCATACGGGCTCGCCGATATCGAAGAATACCGGCTGCACCATGTGTGAGGTGAGGACGACTTGTTTCGTCACCTCATAGAGTTTCGCGGCATAGAGGATCGTAAGCGGATTTTCCTCGCCGTCGATCGTGCCGGTCTGCAGGCCGAGATACACGCTGGGCATTCCCATCGGGGTGGGGCTCGTTCCCAATGCTTGCCCGAGGAGTTGCCATTCGGGTCCCGCGGGCACGCGCAGCTTCACGCCGCTCAGATCGCTCGGCCCTTGGACTTGGCGCACGGTCCGGAGCGCCACTTGCCGCGTGCCGAGATAGGCGACGGAGAGAATGCGGACTCCCATTTTGCTGATGACCGCGGCCTTGTATGCCGCGCCGATCGGGCCGTCGAAGACTTTACGCAGATGCGCGTAGTCGCGTAAGAGATATGCGCGGTTGAAGAGCCCGTACTGCGGCAATTGCTCGGCCAGTTCGAACGTTTGGCCGGTACTCATCTGCAACGTGCCGCGCTGAATCGCCGGGATCTCGGTGCCCTGGCGAAAGAGCACGTTGCCCGGATACGTTTCGACGAGGACGCGGCCACCGGTCAAGCGCTCCACGGCGTTTTTGAACGTCACCATCGCGGTCGATAGAAAATCCGACGGCGGCGACGATGCGGAAAAGCGAAGCGTGATCGGATCCGCAGCCCGCGCCGGGCGCGCAAGCGCGAGCGTCAACCCACCCGCCATCAACCCGAGACTCGACCGCCGGCTATACGTCTGCATCGAGCGTTTTTCTGATCCGGCCACAATTCCGCCTACCGAAGCCGTGATAGCGCGGCGCTATGGAAGGGCAATCGGAATTCCGCGCGCGCGGTTGAAGGCGTACATCGCGAGGTCTTGCGCGTGGATGTGAAGGTGCGGCCGTGACGTGCGCCCGCTGTTGCCGCAGCGGCCGATCGGCGTACCGACAGCAACCATATCGCCCGGATGCACGAGGACGCTGCCGTTTTGCAGATGGCACAGAAACACGACGCCGCGGCCCGAGTCGATTGCGACGTGATTGCCGAGCGGTGCCGGGTCTTCGGCTACGCGCAGCGATGCCCGATGATCGAGTTGTCCGTCGCTTGCGGACACGACGCGTCCGGCGAGGGGTGCCAAGATCGCTGAACCGAGTGAGCGGCCATCGCGGCGGACGAGGTCGTAGGCAAACCGCTGGTCGGACGCGATGAGGTGGTGGTTGCGTCCGGGATCGGGGCCGCCGGCCGCGACGCGCCAGCGGCCTTCGAACGGCGCAGCCAGCACGAGCGGATTGTCGGCTGCATCGGCGAGCCATTGTCGTCGCGCGGTGCGCATCGCGAAGGCGCGTACGAGTGCGTACACGAGCGCTACGACGGCGACCACGGTGTCACCGGACGCCGCATCGAGGCCGGGGAGGACGAATAGTTGTGCGAGGTTCGCGACGGCGATCAGCGTTACGATGACAATGACGAGATACCGCAGGTACGTCCGATTATAGAACGCACGAATACTGACGATCGGAAGCGCCAAGAACGCTGCGATCGTGATGCCCTCGAATAGCCTATCCGGCGGAGCTTGCACGTTCTCTGCTTCGCCGCCGCAGGCCAATTCGCCGAGGTCCCTAGCCGAGGCCGTGGAAAATAATTTCCATGCGTTTGTTCATCTGCCGGGCGCTGGTTGCCGCCCTGGTCCTGGGCGTCTCGCCGGTCGTCGTCCAAGCCGCCGATCCGCTGCCCCTCAACTTGGGCGTTATGCCATCGGACGGTACCTCTGAGGGCTTTTACGCTTACGATCAGGGCTTCTTCAAGGCCGCCGGGCTCGATGTGAAGCTGACCGTGATGAACAATGGCGCGGCGCTGACGTCGGCCATGATGGCCGGCGACCTCGATATCGCGATTTCGAGCGTCGGGGTCGTGGCGATGGCGCACGACCATAACCTGCCGATGAAGTTCGTCGCCCCGTCCGCCGATTACAACGGCCCGCCGGACGCCACGGTGCTGATGGTGCCGAAGGATTCCACCGTCAAGACCGGCGCCGACCTCAACGGTCAAATCGTCGCGATCAACGGGCTCAAAGATCTCACGCAGTTTACCACCGCAGCCTGGATCGACCAGAACGGCGGCAACGTGAACACGATCAAGTTCGTCGAGATCCCGTTTTCGGAGATGGCTGTGGCGCTGCAAAACCACCGCGTTGCCGCAGCGCTCATGGTCGAGCCGTTCATGGAAGCTGCGAAGACCGTGGCGCGTCCGCTAACGCCCGGCGCGGCCGGTGCGGTCGCGCCGCACTATCTCTCAATGGGCTGGTTTAGCATGGATAGCTGGACGCAGAAGAATCCGGAAACCATCCGCCGCTTCCGGATCGCGATCCAAAAGGCTGCGGTCTGGGCGAACGCGCACCGCAGCGAGTCGGCGCAGATTTTGCTGCGTCACACGAAGCTCGACCCGGAAGTCGTGAAGACGATGGTCCGCGCGCACTTCGATACGTCGGGAACGGTCGATCCCGCCATCGTGCAACCGGTCATCGACACGGCTGCAAAGTACGGCTCGATTTCCAAGTCATTCCCGGCTGCAGACATCATCGCGCCGCACTAAGCGTACCGTGTCCCAAGCGACTGCGCGCATCCTTGGTCCAATCGGTTTGGCGGCTCTCCTGATCGCTGGCGCGCTATCCCCGTTCTCGCTTCGGAACGTGGCGGGCGCGCAGACGGTGCAAGTCCTCAATGTCGGAACGATTCCGCTGGATGCGAACGGTCCGCTCTACTACGCGCAGCAACTTGGCTATTTTAAAGACGTCGGCCTGGACGTCCATATCACGCCGATGAATAGCGGACCGACCGTCGCGGCAGCGGTTGTCAGTGGTGCGCTCGATATCGGGGTCGCGAACGTCGCTACCATCGCGCAGGCCCACAATCGGGGTTTACCCTTCACCTTCATCGCGCCGGGCGCGCTCGCCACGCCGGCGTCCATGACCAACGTGATCATGGTCGCGAAAGACTCGCCGATACGCACGGCTGCGGATCTCAACGGTAAAACGATTGCGATCAACGGACTCAAGGATTTGCAGCAGATATCTGTTCAGTCGTGGATCGATAAACACGGTGGCGACTCGAAGACGATCAAGTTTGTCGAAGTGCCCGTCTCACAAATGGCGGCGGCCGTCGTTACGCACCGGGTCGATGCGGCAAAGGGCGACGAGCCGTTCATCACGGAGGCAAAAGCGGATATACGGGTGATTGGAAACGCCGAAGACGGGATCGCACCGCGCTTCATGATCATCGGATGGTTCTCGACCGAACAGTGGATCAAGGATCACCCCGACCTCGCAGCGCGTTTTGCAGCGGCGATCGCGCGAGCATCGCTCTGGGCAAATACGCACGATCGCGAGTCGCTCGCGATCTTTCTTCAAACCGCGAAGCTCGATCCGCAAACTGCGGCGTCGATGGCGCGTTCACGATTCGGCGCTTCGCTCGACCCAGCAATGATGCAGCCGGTGCTCGATACCGCCTTGAAGTACGGCGTGCTCGACCGTCCGATCGCCGCAAGCGATCTGATCTGGCGTAAACCCTAGCGTTTAGGCCACGAGATCGAACTCGAACAGCGACGCGACGATCGCCGCCATCCGCGGATCGACCGACCAGAGGCGATCGCGCGTCCCGAGCCGCCACAGAGCGAATGCGCGTCGTTCACCTCCACGAGCGCGCGGACGCACTCGGCGATTATGTGGAATTGGAATATCGCCAGAAAGTCTGACCACGGGGGGGCGTGAGTACGAGGCCGGATGTTCGTCCTCACATCATCCCGTGCGCTGAATCGCTGGATTTAAATCGACGTACTAGAAACTAGCTGCGCCGTTCCTTAGACTTCTTGCTTAACGAATGGCAGTATGGCCCGAGCGGAATCGCTCCCGTAAATTTCGCCACTGCGATACCAAGCGTAGGGATCGTCTATCTCAAGAAGCGCTCGCATCGCGCTTTTTGAAATAGTTTCAAATACAATCAAAATCACGAACGGCAATGTCATCGCATTGTGTCCGTATGTAGCTGCGAGTTCTCTTAAATCAGATATATCGATGTGTCTTCTTGCGACAATTGCAACGCCGCATCTGGTTCGATGTCTATCTGGCTTTTGTAGATAGACATCTACAGCGGAGTCATCGAAGTTTTCGGCTGCAAAGGACCAGCGGTTCGTAATCGCGAGCCGTTCAAGGCTGTTCTTAGCAACCTGAGTACCAATTGCGACGGAGAAAGGTTCACTGGGAAATTTAGTGGACTTTTTCGGAGTGAGCCCTCGCGATTTCGACGGAACGGAAAGGCCGGCAAGGAAGGTCGTCGCAGTTGCATCCCAGGTATAAAGGGCAAGGTACTTCTTTAGCGCTCTGCTTCTGGAAAGATAGTGTGGGAGGTCTCGCCCAATTCGAACGACAGCCTCTGAGACCGCGGTTATATCCTTCTCGTTGAGCTCATACTGGCCGTCATCCATCTGCCTTATTGATCCAATGATATTTACCGACTCTGTGAGAGTATCGAAATGCTGTGAGCGAAGGAAAGCGTAGAGGCCGCTCCGCCGACTAAGGATCAGAGGGATCCCCGCGCTGATCGCCTCCCAGCCAACTAGCCCGAAGCCCTCTTGTTTTGAAAGCATAAACGCAACTGTTGCGAACTGCAATTTTTGAAAAAGCTTTGCTCGATCAGTTTGGTAAGGGAGAGCGAAAATGTCGAAGTATGCTCCAGCATGGTGATGCCCGAGCGCCTGTAGCGTCGGTTCTTCCTTACCTTGCGCGCCTAAGACGTATAGAATAGCTTCTGATTCGAATCGCGTCGTCTCCTTAAGCGCCTTCCAGGCGTCACCGAAGCCCGCTATGGCGAGGCGGCCGTTTTTCAATCGATCATTCTCAGGATCAAGTCTTCCGAAGGCCACGCCAACGATGGCATCCTGACGATGATTGTTATCTGCGATTTCAGCCAATCCCGGAATCAGAATTGTTACTGGCTTACCGCCGGATTTGCTTCTTGCCGAGCTTTCTAGTAACGGCCCTACAGCAAACAACGCCGCGTTCGGCGTTGATAAAAGATCGACTTGCAATTGATCTTTTTCATCTGCATCGATACTTCTACCATTCTTATAGAGCTGATAATGAACGTAGCTCATATGGTGAATCAAAGCCAATCGACCGCCGATCTCTTCTACGATAGCTCTTGCGACGAGTCCAGTCAAAACATCATGCCCAACCACTATTTGAGGCTTGTCGATATCGCACTCGCGAAGCGCCGCAATTATTAAACGAGCGTCAGTTGTTTCGAAGGCCGTATCGGGATCAAGGCCAAGGCTAATAATGTGAACCGAGTCGTTACGGGCCGAGAGAATATCTTCAAATGGCGCGTTTTTGACCACGCAAACGACATTTAAATCTCGACGAATCTTGCCAACACCTCGGACAAGGTCCATATTGAAAGCGTTCACACCGCCCTGTTTTGATCCCCAGGACGTCGCGATAAATACAATGCTCACGGAATCAGGCGCGGTTCTTTGACATAGATAGGATAACTCCGATGATTGCCGATAGGTTCAAGGGCGTAAATTTGGCGGAAATGGCATAGTCTTGATACGACTTGTCTAACGATGCCTAATCTGTTGCACTAGGGGTGTTGTGGAGTGGATGACCAGAGAGCCTTTTCTTCGATTCTCAGAGCGCGTAATCGAAGCAGCCCATAAAGGCCGTAACGCAGAAGAAATTATCATCGATCGGTTTGGATCCGATTTTATTTGGGCTTCAGAAGTTGCAATTCAAGTCCGATTCGGTGACTTTAAGGGTGACAAGCTCGCTAAAATGCAAGCGGCGGAGGGTTTAGCTTCGTTCATTAATTCTGCGATATCTAGAGCGGTCGACGCAAGATACGATCGGGCGACGTCACTATTGCATCTTGAAGACATTACGCTTTGCATGTTCATTTGGCCATTGCGGCCGCGCCTCGAGATGTTGATTCTTACCAGAATCATTGCCGCATTGATGCGGACCGAACATCCGGATGAAGCCTCGGATCTCTCGCTTCATGCCCTGCAACGAGCGCGCGAGCTAGGCTTGCGTCAGAGCGCTGAGGGACTGTCAGTTGCGAATATGTTCGGTCACTCACTTAAGGAGCTCGGCAAAACGCGACGTGCAAAGATCGTGCTTAGGTGGACCGAGAGCCAACGTCGCCGACTGGAACCAAACTCAATCGGCTTAGCTTTAACTTTGCAAAATATCGCAGACATAGTTTACAGCGAAGGCAATATGCCAGAGGCAATTGAGATACTCCGAGAAGCGCTCGAGATAAAAGAAAGTCAAGAAAGCCCAGACGACCTATCAATCGCGAACACGCTGTCATTCCTTGCCACTGCGCAGCATGAATATGGGCAGGTAGAAGCCGCTCGATTACGCTTCGAGAGAGTGTTGCAAATCAGAAGCAACTACTTAAGTTATGATGATCCGGATCTTTTTGCAGTTCATCTACGACTTTCGGATGTGTATTTTAGTTTAGGGGACTACAAGTCGGCGAATGTTCATAATAAGGCGTGCACGCGGTCGATATCGGCCGGAACTTATATTTACAACGATAAGAAAGTTGCTTTGTACTTGCGGCTTTCGTTAGCTTTGCTCGACAGAGACGAACCTTTTGTGGCCCTTGCTAAAAGTGAGCAGTTGCGAGCACAACATAGCGCGTTGTCCGGAATTGATGCGGGTGACAGGTTGCAGATGGAGATGTCGTTTAGCGATCCCTTGAGCATCACTGGAAACCTAGAGCGGGCTATCGAGTCTCTCAAGTTTGCGTTAGCGCAGCCAGGTCTCAGCGAGAATGATATTTTGGCGGGCGAGAGTACGTTGGCTCCTCTACTTGCTTCCAATGGCGCGTTCAGTGAGGCTCATTCGCTCGCTGAGAAAATCTTGCTAGCTTCTCCTCCGCATGGATTCGTGGAGCTCCTTCGTCGCCGGCAGGCGTTCATCGCTATTGGAATAGCCAGTGCGGGTCTAGGAGAGTGGGAGCGTTGTAGGGTTTCTTGTAGGGATTTATTGCGAGAAGAAACGACGGAGGTACGAGGGCGAGCGTCGAGCACTTCAGTGTTCCGTAACGGAACGAAAACTCAGCGGACAACGTTCGCTAGCTTCGCAACCTATCTTTCCATAGTTCAAGAACATTTTGCGGATGACGAAAGTGTTCTATCAGAATTGGCTACTCTCTTAGACGATACGATAGGCATCGAACTCGAATCCCGTCAACAGCTGCATTTGCTCACAAGACGTATTGCATTTTCGCCCTCAGAGATCATGTCGATGAACGCATACGCCCTGAGTGCCAACGCCCAGAGTGGCGATGTTATGTCAGCATATATTGAAAGACTCGAGGCCGATTCGCGCAGCGAAATATTTCGGCGGGATGAACGCTCCGAGAATGTTGGGGATTTAAATCGGGAAGACGGTGCTGTTCTCCAGATACTTTGTTATCCGCCGACGCAGATTACGCGTTCAGATATCGGCTTCCGAGTGGTAAGTACTGGTACTGAAGTGTGCTATTCCGCCATATTAAGTATGCGTGCTGGAAGCGCGTGTAAGTACTTGCTTTTCCCCCTAGGGACGTCGCGAGATATTAATGCTGCGGTAGACGCGGATTTGTCTGCGATTAAGAAGCGGCGCTTCAACAGCGACAGTTTATCGCTTTCCGCTCTCTTCAGCGAGATTGTCCCTTTGATCGCTAAGTTTCCGCGATGCGTAGTTCGACCGGAAGGTCTTATTGGGTTATACCCGGTTGCCGCTCTATGGTCTCATTCTGGCAGTAGGTTGATCGATACAACAGCTTGCTGTGTCGAGTTAACAGGATCGGTTCGTGAACCTAAAGCTGCTGAGCAGCAGCGACAGCCAACTATTGTTGCCGTAGGAAGCGTAACTCACTCGCTTCTAGGCATGGAGTCCGAATCGTCGGAGGGCGTGGTTGTCTTTGATAGCCTCGACTCGACCAAACGCGAGATCGATGTGATTTGCGAGACGTTCCCTGCGACGCAGCGAATCGAGAACTTTGAAGCTAGCATGCCTATTGTGATAGCCGCGTTGCAAGCGAATCCATCCATCTTTCATTTTGCTGGTCATGGTTTTTGGATTCCGTTTGGATCTGAATATAATGGCCGATTCGGGGACATGTCCGCGTTAGCCGACGATTTTCTGCGCTGTGGAATCGCGCTGGCGGGCTGCAACACATGGTTGTCTGGGAGACCCACCCCCGCCCACATTGGAACCGGCTGCCTTCTTGGTGCGGACATAGCGTTACTTGACTTACACGGCGTAGGGCTAGTGGTGCTATCAAGCTGTCTTTCTGCCGTTGGAAATGTAGAATACCGAGAGGGCATTAACGGACTAGCAAAAGCATTCATGATGGCTGGCGCTAAGGCGGTCATCGGAAGCCTTTGGGAAGTTCCGGACAAGGAGACCGCAGAATTGTTCGAGACTTTCTATCGTAATTTAAGAGCTGGGGTCGATAGTGTCCATGCTTTGCGAAACGCGCAGCTAGCTATGCGCGCCCGTCAGTTTCCCGCATCAGACTGGGCGGCGTTCGTTCACTATGGGCAAGCCTACTCTATTGCTTAGAAGACTTAAACCCTGATTCACCCGATGAATTCGGCGACAAAGAACATCTTAATCGGCCCTCTCCGTTTGGCACAAAGCCGGCTGATCACATTGAATGTTGGATTAGGGGCTATTTTCGCGTCATCATCAGTCGATTGCGGCCTAAACCTCGTTCTCCAAGTATTGACGAATTGGCGCCTCTACGTGTCGAACGACACGTCAATAGCCGCATTGGTCGTATTCGTAGGGGGATCATCGCGCGTGCTATTAAATTGCCAGCAGGGAGAGTGCCCTTTACATATGAGCAGCACCTGGAACTGGCCGCCTTCCGTGTTAGGCTGACCTTGAAACTGTATCGAAACCAAATCCAAGTCAGCAATGACCTAGGCAATCGTGGCGACTCGGAAGATAAGCCGCGTGGGTTCAACTTGTCGAAAAGTATTTACTTGGAAATAAGGAGATCGCGAATATTCCTACCCATTTTGAGGCAAGTGGCGCTTGATATCAGCTATCGGAGGTTGAGGTCAAAACGATATCTTCGTCCAGGTCGATTGCCAATTACGACTGCTATCGAAGATCGAATTCAAAGAGCGATGCGACGATCGCGGCCATGCGCGGGTCGAGTGACCAGAGCCGCGCGCGCGTCGCACGCGGCCAGAGCGAATGCGGATCGTTGACTTCCACAAATGCGCGAACGCACTCGGCGAAATACTCATCGCATGCTGAGGCGGCATACGGCGTTACGAACGCGGTTGCGTTGGCGAAGGCGCGGCGGATGCGTGGGTCGACGCCGCTGAGGTAGACGCCGCCGCCGAGCGCGCAGTCGAGCGCGTGCGCGAATTCGTGCGCGACCGTCATCGGACTGATCGAGCGCAAGTAGATCGTGCGTTCCTCGACGACGAAGAGTCCGGCCGGCGGGATCGGCCAGCTGTCGACGCCGGCGACGATGCGGCGCAGCACCGGTGAGCGATCGCCGAAGCGTTCGCCTTCACCGAGCACCGTGATGCGGACGCCGGCGCGTTCGGCGACGGCCGACGCGCCCGGACCGAAGCGCCGGATCACCGCCTCAACGGCGGCGGCATTCGGCGGAGCGGCTTCGATCATCCGGCCTACGATACTGGAGGCTCATTTCACGGCAATGTTCGAACTGTTGCCGTATGTGGGGCCGCCCGCGCACGTCGCGCAATCTCATGATGTACTTTGTGGCGTTCCTCATGGGCGACGGCGCTTCGCAAGTGCAGATGGTCGCGGTCAGCTGGACCGTCTACGGCATCCATCACCGTGCGTTCGACCTCGGCCTCGTTGGCCTCGTCATGTTCGTGCCCTCGCTACTGCTCGTGTTCGTTGCCGGCCACGCCGTCGATCGTTATAATCGCAAGACGATCGTCATCGCGGCGGCCGTCGTTGAAGCCATCACCTCGCTCGTCCTCGCGGGCCTCGCGCTAGCGCACGTGCGCGACCTCGCCATCATGCTCGCGGTCATCTTTGTACTCGGTGTGGGACGCGCGTTTGGATCGCCGGCAGAATCGACGATTCTCGTCAACATGGTCGATACCGCCGACTACATGCGCGTGCAGGCGCGCTATTCGTCGATCCGCGAGATCGTGGTCATCGCCGGGCCTGCCGCCGGCGGTGCACTCGTCGCCATTTCCGACGTTACGGCATTCGCCGTGGCCGGCGCGATGACGATCGTCTCGGTCGCCGCCTTTGCGCTGATCCACGTCCGTGCCACCGAACGCGGAACGGGAGAAGAGCTCGATGCCGGCTCGGCGCTCGACGGCTTGCGCTTCATCGCGTCGCGGCCGATCGTGCTCGGCGCGATCTCGCTCGACCTCTTTGCTGTCCTGTTCGGCGGCGCGAACGCGCTGCTTCCGATCTATGCCGATCAGATCTTGCACGTCGGCGCACTCGGCTTCGGCTTCTTGCGCAGCGCGAGCGGTCTGGGCGCCTCGGTCATGGCGATCGTACTCTCGCAGCGGACGCCGAACCGCAACGTCGGCCGAACCTTGCTGCTCACGGTCGCCGCGTTCGGCGTTGCGATGGTTGTGTTCGCGCTCTCGCGCAACCTCTGGCTATCGATCGCAGCGCTCGCGGCCGCCGGGGCGTTCGACATGGTGAGCGTCGTGATTCGGACGGGTCTCGTGCAGCTCAACACGCCCGATGCGATGCGCGGTCGCATCAATTCGATCGAGGGCGTGTTCATCGGCGGATCGAATCAAATCGGCGCATTCGAGTCGGGTACCGTCGCGCAGCTGCTCGGCCCGGTGGCCTCGGTCGCGCTCGGCGGCATCGCGACGCTCGTCGTCGTCGTTACGTGGGCACTCGCGTTTCCCGCCTTACGCCGCAGTAACGAACTACGCGGTGAAGCTCGTTAGCCGTGCGCCTTCGACCAGCGAGCGCAGCTTGCGATTCGCGATCTCGCGGTTCATCGGCGCCATGCCGCAGTTGGTCGAGGCGATGAGGCGCTCGGCGGGGATATAGCGCAACGCGGTTTCTAACGTTGCGTGGACGTCGTCCGGCGTCTCGACATCGTCCGTTGCAACGTCGATCACGCCGACTGCAACGCGCTTGTCGCCCGTCCCGGAGAGCACGTCAGGCGGCACACGCGAACCGGCCAACTCGATCGAGATCTCGTCGAGCGAGCTCTGCGCCAGGAGCGGCAGTACGATCCCGTACTGATCCCACTCGCCGCCTAAGCTCGCTTTCCAATCCATGTTCGCTTTGATCCCGTAGCCGTAACAGACGTGGACCGCGCTCGAACACGCGACGCCGCGGACGCACGCGTTGAGAGCATCGATGCCCCACTCTTCGAGCTCCGCAAAATAGACGTTGAAGGCCGGCTCGTCAAGCTGCACGATGTCGACTCCGGCGTCGGCGAGTTCTTCGATCTCGGCTCGAATGGCGTCGGCGAAAGCAAACGCGGCCTTTTTGCGATCCGCATAGTAGACGTCGTGCAGCGTATCGACGATCGTCATCGGACCCGGGATCGTCACCTTGAGCTTTCGGTCGGTCAAGGTCCGCGCGAAGCGCGCCTCCGCCACATGCACGGACCGGGAGCGCCGGACGGGACCCGTAATCGTCGGCAGATCGGCCTCGTAGCGATCGGCCCGAATGCCCTTGCGGACAATTTTGGTGAAGTCGATCCCGTCGATCGATTCGAGGAAGCCGTGAACGAAGTGCCGGCGCGACTGTTCGCCATCGGTCACCACGTCGATGCCCGCGCGGACTTGCTCTGCCACGGCAAGCTCCGTCGCGTCGCGCTTTCCCTCGGCGAGCGCTGCCCCGTCGAGTTGCCACTCGGGCCACAGCTTCTGGGTTTGCGCCAGCCACGCGGGCTTGGGCAAACTGCCTGCGACGGTCGTTGCGACGTGCTTCATCGCGCGTGCTACTTGTGCGAAAGGTGATCGTCCTCTGCAGGGCCGGTCGCGGCGCGCTGCAATCGCGCGGCATGTAATGACACTGCGAAGACTATGCCAAGACTCTGCATACCTCCGACATAAGTCGGGTCCTAGAGGGTGAAGTCTGGTAAAATGCTGTGAATATGCTGAATCTTCCGACATCCAGCAAGCCGATCGAGACGTGTGAACGTTGCGGTCGCCACGCCGCCGACCATCATGTCGGCGACGTTTGTGTCCAGCGCGACCACGTCGCCGCGATCAGCCTTCCCTGGCAACTCCGCTCCGTTCAACTGAGCGGCGCGGGGCTCGAACGGCGCCGGAATGCGCGCCGTCTGGCAATGGCGGATCACACGCTGGAGTAGTCCTGCGGAAAGGCGTTCCGCAAGAACGGCGAGCATACTTCATGCAACGCATGGATGCCGTATCGGCACTTCTTCGGGCCGCGATTCGAATCGCGGGCGCCTCAGCCGCAATCGTTGCGTATGACGACGATCACCGCCCCGTTGCCTTTACGGGGTGCAGTCAAGGCGCGGCCGCAATTGCCCTACGCGACGGCGCCGGCGCATACATCGATTGCGGTACGCCGGTCACGCCCATGACGCTGGTGCTGCTCGAACCGGCGCGCAGCACGGCCGGCGACGCGGCGCTGATGGCCCTGGCGAACGAGTTGGGACATGCGGTGCTCGAGAGTGCGGCGGTGTACGACGGCGATCTGGCCGCACTGGCGGCAAGCATCGAGACGCTGGCCGATCCCGTGGCCGTGTTTCTTCCGCCGGCGCCGGGCGAAGAAGTGGCGCGCTTCGCCTGCGTCAACGGCGCGTTCGAGCGGCTGTTCGGCTACGCTACGCGCGACCTGACCGGCCTGACCGAAGACCTGTTGTACATGGAGAACACCACCATGGACAACGTGATGCACATGCGCGACCGGCTCGCCGCCGGCGAACCGGTGCGCGGCATCCTCGAGCTGCAAACCCGCGAGAGCATGCCGCTCTGGATTGAGATGACGTCGCGCGTCGCCTTCGACACGAGCGATCATCCGGCATACTACGTCTCCACGCTGCGCGACATCTCGGCGCGCAAAGAGTTCGAAGCGGCGGTGGCGGCGGAAAAGCAGCGCTTGAGCGTCACGCTCAAAGCGATCGGCGATGCCGTGATCACGGCACTCCCCGATGGCCGGATCGACTTCATCAACGCGGCCGGACAACGGCTGCTCAACGTGACGTTTTCGGACGCCTATGGCATGCCGCTGCGCTCGATCGTCGATCTGCGCGACGAACAGGATGCGCCGTGCGACATCGTACTCGATCCCGCCGGCGACACGCGTGGCGAGGGATTGCTCTACGGGCCCGAGCGCAACACGCAAATTGCGTTCGTGAGTTCGCCGATGTGCGGCGTGCTGAACCCGCGCACGCCGTTCGGCTACGTGATCGTGTTGCGCGACGTCACCGCGCAAGTGCGGCTCACGCGGCGCCTGGCCTACGAAGCGAGTCACGATTCGCTCACGCGCCTGCCCAACCGCCGCCGGTTCGAAGAGATGATCGAAAACGCCCTGGTGAGCGCCCGTCACGCCGGCATCGTGCACACGATCGCGTTCATCGACCTCGATCGCTTCAAGCAAGTCAACGACTCATTCGGACACGAGACCGGCGATCGTTTGCTGCGCGACGTGGCGCATCGCATGTCGCTCAACGTACGCGGCAACGACATTCTCGCGCGCCTCGGTGGCGATGAATTTGCCATGCTGCTGCACGAATGTACGCCCGTTCATGCGGCGCGCGTGGTAGAGAAGATCCGTCAATCGGTCGAGTCGCTGCCGGTCGTGTTTAACGGAACGACGATCGTACTCAGCGCGAGCATCGGGCTCGCGGCGCTCGACAACAATTCGGAAAGTGCCGCGGCGGTGTTAGCCGAGGCCGATCGCGCCTGTTACGAGGCCAAAGCACTCAGCCACGGGACGAAGTCGTAGCGAGCGTTAGCGCCCCACGCCGACGCTAGCTGCAAAGAGCACGCCGAAGGCCAGTTCTAGCCGGCCGGTATCGACCAGCACGGGAACGAGGGCGCGGCCGGTCGCGCCGCTGCGAATGATTTGCACCGGGCGGATCGCCGCGGCGGCCGCGATGAACGCAACCAGCGCCCACGGATGCAGGACCACCACGGCGAGCGTCGCGAGCGCCGCCGCCGCGAGCAGCGCGAGATACAGACGCCGCGTCGCGCCGTCGCCCATCTTAACAGCCAGCGTACGCTTTCCGGTCGCTTCGTCGCCGGGAATGTCGCGCAGGTTGTTGACCACCAGCAGTGCCGTCGTGAGCGAACCGACGGCGAGCGATGCGAGCGCCGAGACGACGGTGAACGAACCGTGCTGCACGTACGTCGAACCGAGCGTTCCGACGAGACCGAAGAAGATGAAGACGAACACTTCCCCGAGGCCGTTGTAGCCGTACGGCTTCGGGCCGCCCGTGTAGAACCAGGCCGCCGCGATCGCACTGAAGCCGACCGCGATGAGCCACGCATCCACTTGCAGCGAGAGCGCGATCCCGGCCACCGCTGCGATTGCAAACGCGATGACCGCTGCGCGCAGCACGGCCGCCGGCGTTGCGAGACCAGATGCAACGAGCCGCATCGGCCCGGTGCGGTTCTTGTCGGTGCCGCGAATACCGTCGCTATAATCGTTGGCGAAGTTTACGCCGACTTGCAGGGCCAGCGCCACCACGCCCGCCAGCAGCGCGCGGTCGAGGTGATAGGGCATCCCCGCCGCGGCCGTCCCAACCAGCACCGGAACGATTGCGGCGGGCAGCGTCGGAAGCCGCGCTCCCGCGATCCATTTCTTCATGCCGGCAGCGCGTACGTTCGTCTAGGTTGGCGTAGCCGTCGGTGAAGCCGAAACCGTGGGCGTATCCGTCGGCGACGTGGTGAACGTGCTCTCCGGCAAACCGGGGTAGCAATTCGTGTTTGCGAGGAACACCGCGAAGCTGGTGTTATTCGCAAAATTACCGATCGATGCCGTTTCCTGGAGATAGTTGGTGAAGCCCGCGGCCGGTGCATCGGACGGCGTCGGTAGCGGCGTCGGGGTCGCGCTCGCCGATGCCCCCGGCTGCGGTACCGGCGTCGCGAGGAACGGGAAGGCGACAAACGCGCTCGTCCCGGCGATGGATTGCACGTAAAAGTACCAGTTCGTCGGCAGCGGACTCGGCACGCCGCCCGGTTGCTGGCTCGGTCCGATGTCGAAGACGACGCCCTGCAAGTTGGCCACCGCCGTGCCTTTATTCTGCGGGAACACTTCTTGAATCGTATAGCCCGCCGGCGGGGTGCAGCTCGCGGTTGGGCTCGGGAAAGGCGTTGCGCCGCCGTTCGCCGTCGACGCCGTCTGGCCTAAGCCTCCGCCGCAGCCTGCGACGATCAGTGAAGCGAGGGCCACGAAGAGGTAGGGAAGGGCGACGGTTTTTCTCATGCTCGCCCGATGATACGCCGCGGGACATGGACTTCTCTGCGAGCTAGGTACACAAGCCCGATCCCGAGGTCGGCAATCAGCTCGAATGCCGGGTGGGCATCGACCGCCGCACGCTCCAGCGGCGTGTGGTACACGAGCGCCACATCGCGCCGCCGGTCGGCGCCGAGCCGGTCGAGCATCGGTGCGAGCACCTCGGCGCGGAATGGGTTATAGAGGTAGACAACCAGGTCGCCCCGCGGGAACGTGAACGCGGCCGCGTCGGCACGGACGAGGCGGATATCCCGGCACGCGAGTTCGCCTCGATAGGCGGCGCGGTTCTCTTTGGCCACCTCGAAGAGCGCGGGCGAGATCTCGACGCCGACGATTTGGCGATACGGGCGCCGGGCCGCGTGCAGTACCACCCGGCCGAGCCCCGCGCCGACGTCGACGAGCGTGGAGCGTTCGGGCGAAAGCGGCACCGCGTCGAGGAGGCGATCGATGTCGGCCACCGGCGTCGGCTCGTAGTGGGTGGCGAATTCGAGGTTCGGCCCGACCGCCTCCGGATCGAGTTCGCCGAGGAAGATCAGCGCCTCGGTCGTGACGCCGTGCGCGGCGTCGAAGCGCTGGCCGGCGCGGCGGCTCAGTGGACGAGCGCGCTCGCGAGCGTAAGCTCGACGCCGTCCGCCTCAAACGTCGGGCCCAGGTTCCGCACGGCGGCCAGTGTCGCGGGGCGCGGGTGACCGATTGCGATCGCGCTGCCCGTAGCGATCGCGTCGCGGACGGCTTCGCGCAGCCGCGCTTCGACGGCGGCTTCGTCGTCGACGTTATCGAGGAACACGCTGCGGCCGGCGCTGGGGACGCCGCGTTCGCGCGCGACCGATTCGCCGACGCTCGCGCTGCTGGTACGCGAATCGATGAAGAAGCGGCCGTCGCGCGCCAGCACGTCGGCGATGTCGCCCATCACGCGCGCGTCTTGGGTGGCGAGGCTGCCCTCGTGGTTGTTCACGCCGCGCGCTTGCGGCAATTCGGCCAAGTCGCTGGTGAGTTCGCTGCGAATCGCCGCATCGTCCATGGTCGTCGTGATCGTTCCCGGCCCCGGATAGCGGCCGGAGATCGTCTGCATCGGCAAGTGGAGCATAACGCCCTTGCCCGCGGCGCTCGCATCGCGCGCGATCGCGCCCCCGAAGCGCACGTGCGGCAGGACGGAGAGCGTGAGCGGAAACGGCAGCGCGACGAACGCACGCTCCGTGTCGGGCCACTGGCCGCAATCATCGATGATGATCGCTAGCCGCGGACGTCCGCCGGTTGCGGCGATCACGGTCGCGGCCGGCGACGGTGGCGCTTGCGCAATCGGGGCCGCGGTTGCGGGCGCGACGGTCGCCGCAGCGACACTCGGTGCGGGCGCTTCGGGCTCTTCGGACGCCTCGGGCATTGCCGCCGCGAGCGGTTCGCGTCGTGCCGGGATGTCGGCCGGCGCGGCCGGCGGGGCGGTCGCTTCGGCCGTTTGCGGGCTGCGGTCGGGCGACCACAGCCACAGCGCGGCGGCGATGACGCAGCATCCGAGGCCGAGGAGAAAGAGCAGCGCAAAGGCGGGCGAGCGCTTGCGACGCCGCGATTTCCGTCGGGTGGGCACGTTGACGGGCTATTCGCCATCGGCGCGAAGAGTAATTCATGGCTAGCTACCGTGCGCCGTTACGCGACATGTCGTTCGTTCTGCGCGAACTCGCGGGCATCGCTGAGATTGCGGCACTTCCCGGATTCGAAGAAACGGTCGACGTGCTCGATCCGGTATTGGCGGAAGCCGCGACGTTTGCCGCGGAAGTGCTCGACCCGCTCAACGCATCCGGCGATCGCGCCGGTGCGACGTGGAACGACGGCGTGGTCACGATGCCTTCCGGATTTAAAGCGGCCTATCAGCAATTCGCGCAAGCCGGCTGGATCGGCTTGCCGGTCAGCGCCGAATTCGGCGGGCAGGGCCTGCCGCAAATACTGCTCGGCGCCGTACTCGAGATGTGGAACGCGGCGAACGTCGGTTTTGCTAACGGCCCGCTGCTCAATCAAGGTGCGATCGAAGCGATCGAACTCGTCGGTTCCGGCGAGCAGAAGCAGACCTACATTCCGCGGTTGGTTTCGGGTGAGTGGACGGGCACGATGTGCCTCACCGAACCGCAAGCGGGCTCCGACCTTGCCGCCGTGCGAACGAGGGCTGTGCCCGACGGCGATCGCTACAAGATCAGCGGTCAGAAAATCTTCATTACGTTCGGCGAACACGACCTCACGCCGAACATCATTCACCTCGTGCTCGCGCGGCTGCCCGATGCACCCGAGGGAACCCGGGGCATCTCGCTCTTCATCGTGCCGAAGGTGCTGCTCAACGCCGACGGCACGCTTGGCGAACGCAACGACGTCTATTGCGCCGGCATCGAGCATAAGCTCGGAATCAACGCCAACCCGACGTGCACGCTCAACTACGGCGAGAAATCCGGCGGTGCGATCGGCTATCTCGTGGGCGAGCAGAATCGCGGGCTCGAATATATGTTCATCATGATGAACGCCGCGCGGTTCTCCGTCGGCGTGCAGGGCTTGGCGATTGCCGATCGCGCCTATCAGAGCGCGCTTACCTATGCGAAAGAGCGCATCCAGAGCCGCGATGCTGCGGCGCGCAACCCGCAGCCGGTCGCGATCATCCGTCATCCCGACGTGCGGCGCATGTTGATGTCGATGAAGGCGCAGATCGAAGCGATGCGCGCGCTCGCATACGTGACCGCCGGTTCACTCGACCTGGCCCACAAATCGCCCGACGAAGCGACGCGCCGGCGCCACAAAGTGTTCGCGGAGTTCATGATTCCGATCGTCAAGGGCTGGTGCACGGAAACGGCAACCGAACTCTGTTCGACGGCCGTGCAAGTCTTCGGCGGCATGGGCTACATCGAAGAGACCGGTATCGCGCAGCAGTATCGCGACGTAAAGATCGCTTCGATCTACGAGGGCACGACCGGCATTCAGGCGCTCGACCTCGTCGGGCGCAAATTACTTCGCGACATGGGCGCGACGGCGACGGCGATCGTTGCAGAAATCGCGACGTTCGCGCAAACGCTCGACGGTGACGATGCCGACATCGCGGCGATTAGAGCCGAGCTGGAGCGGGGCGTCGGCGCGCTCGGCGCCGCGTCGGCGTGGCTCGGTACGAACGCCACGAGCGACCTGCGTGCGGTCTTCGCGTGTTCCGTGCCGTATCTGAAGTTGTGGGGCATCGTCGCGGGCGGCTGGCAGATGGCGCGCGCTGCGCAAATCTCCGCGCGGCATATCGCGGCCGGGGATCCGGAAGCGGACTTTTATCGCGCCAAGCTGACGACGGCGCGCTTCTATGCCGATCACGTCCTCAGCCAATCGTCGTGGCTGCAGCATCAGATCGTCAACGGCTCGGCCGCCGTGCTGCGCCTCGATGATGAGGGATACGAACTCGACCGCCGCGCGCTCGCGCGCGTATGAACGTGCGCACCGAAGACCGCGACGGCGTTCGCATCGTCACGCTGGACAATCCGCCGATCAACGCGCTCTCGTTCGCCTACTCGACCGCGCTCGTCCCGGTCCTTGCGGCTGCCGAGGCGGACGCGAGCATCCATGCGATCGTCCTGACCGGAGCGAACGGGCTCTTTAGCGGCGGCGCGGACCTGAACGATTTCGCAAGCGAACCGGCCGCCGGTACGAAGACGATTCGCGATGTGATCGCCGCGGTCGAGAGAAGCGCAAAAACCTACGTCGCCGCGCTCGAGAAAACGGTCCTCGGCGGCGGCCTCGAACTCGCGCTCGCGTGCGATTACCGCGTTGCGGCTGCCGGCACGAAGCTCGGCTTCCCCGAAATCAAGCTCGGGCTCATCCCGGGCGCCGGCGGAACGCAGCGGCTGCCGCGCCTGATCGGCGCGCAAGACGCGCTGCAACTGATGCTCAAGGGCGACAACCTCGACGCCGAGGCTGCGCGCGAGAAGGGGCTGCTCGACGAACTCGCGGCGAGTGACGTCGTCGGGGCCGCGCTTGCAATAGTCGCGCGCGTGCGCGCCGCTGCGCCGAAGCGCCGCACGTCGGCGCGCCGCACCGAACTCGGTATCGTCGGGCTCGGATTGTTTGCGACGCCGTTCGTGGTGGCGCAAGCGCACAAGCTCGTTCCGCCGGAAGAAACGGGCGGCTTTGCCGCGCACAAACTCATCGACGCGGTCGAAGCGTCGATCGAACTGGACTTTCCGCGCGGGCTCGCGCGCGAATACCGGCTCTTCGATGAACTCGTGCGGTCGGCGTCCTCCGCGGCGCTGCGCCACGTGTTCTTCGCCGAGCGCGAACTCGGGAAGATTCCAGGCATGGCCCCCGCTCAGCCGCTGCCGATCGCCGGCGCCGGCATCGCCGGCGCGGGCACGATGGGTACGGGCATCGCGCTTACGTTCGCCAACGCCGGGATTCCCACGGTCGTGATCGATCCGAGCGCGGAGCAGATCGAACGCGCGAAGCAGCTGGTTTCCAGCACGTACGCAAGCCAAGTGCAGCGTGGCCGGATGACGCAAGAAGAGGCGTCCAAGCGCGGTGGGTCGATCCGTTTCGCGAGCGATTACGCTGAACTCGCCGCCGCCGACATCGTGATCGAAGCCGTCTTCGAGAGCATGGACGTGAAGAAGACCGTCTTCGCCAAGCTCGACGCGATCTGCAAGCCCACGGCGATTCTCGCCAGCAACACTTCGACACTCGACATCGATGCGATGGCCGCGGTCACGAAGCGGCCGGGAAAGTTCGTCGGCTTGCACTTCTTCGTTCCCGCCAACATCATGCAGCTGCTCGAAATCGTCCGCGGCAAAGAGACCTCGGCCGAAACGATGGCCACGGCGATTGCGCTCGGCAAGACGCTGCGCAAAGTCGGCGTCGTGTCGGCCAACGCGTTCGGGTTTATCGGCAACCGGATGCTCTTCGACTATGCACGCGAAGCGATCGGCTTGGCCGAAGAAGGCGTCGCCCCCGAGCGCATCGATCGCGTGATGAAAGCCTTCGGCATGGCGATGGGTCCGTTCGCCATGTTCGATCTTTCGGGAATCGACGTGTTCTGGCACATCGGGCAAGGCAATCCCGATGCGATGCGCAGCCGCTCGGCCATCGTCGATCGCCTGTATCGCGAGAAGCGCTTCGGTCAGAAGACCGGTGCCGGGATGTATCGCTACGAAAAGGGCAGCCGCGAGCCGTTGCCCGATCCGGTGACGATCGAACTCTTCCGGGAAGAAGCAGCAAAGGCGGGCATCGTGCCGCGGCCCGATGTGAGCGACGCGGAGATCGTGCGGCGGTTGACCGGTGCGCTGATCGCCGTGGGTGATGCGTTGTTGAAAACGGGCGTTGCGCTGCGGCCCGGCGACATCGATATCGTCTACGTGTACGGATACGGCTTTCCGCCCTATCGCGGCGGCCCGATGTGGTACGCCGAAAAGGAGTTGGCCCTTGTCTGAAGCCGTGATCGTTTCGGCGGCGCGCACGCCGATCGGCCGCGCGTTCCGCGGCGCGTTCAATCAAACGCACGGCGCGACGATGGCCGGTCATGCGATCGCGCACGCAGTCGCGCGCGCCGGCGTCGATCCGGCGGAGGTCGAAGACGTGATCCTCGGCGTCGGACTGCCCGAAGGCGCCACGGGCAACAACCTCGGGCGCGTTGCCGCGCTGCGCGCCGGCCTGCCGATCGGCGTTCCGGGCGTGACGATCAACCGCTATTGTTCGTCGGGTCTTCAATCGATCGCGACGGCGGCGGGGCGCATTCTGGCCGACGGCGCAAAGGTCGTCGTCGCCGGCGGCTGCGAGTCGATCTCGCTCGTGCAGAACGTGCTGAACGTGCACAACTTCACCGACGAGTGGACGCTGCGGCACGAGCCCGACATCTACATGCCGATGCTGCAGACCGCCGACGCGGTCGCGACGCACTACAACATCTCGCGCGAAGCGCAGGATGCCTACGCCTTTCAAAGTCAACAGCGCACCGCGGCCGCCCAAGCCGCCGGGAAGTTCGATGCGGAGATCGTGCCCTTGCCGGCGTGGAAATTTGTCGAGCACAAAGAGGACGGCACGTTCAGCGAAGAGGCGGTGACGCTGACGAAAGATGAAGGCAACCGCGCGGATACGACCCTCGAGGGTCTCGCCGCGCTCAAGGGCGTGCTGGGCAAGAACTCGACGATTACCGCCGGCAACTCTTCCCAGCTCTCCGACGGCGCGGGTGCGGTCGTCGTCATGGACGGTAAGGAAGCGGCGCGGCGAAACCTGCAGCCGCTGGGCATCTATCGCGGGCTCGTCGTTTCGGGCTGCGAGCCGGGCGAGATGGGGATCGGGCCGGTCTTCGCTATTCCCGCCTTGCTACGGCGGCACGGACTGACCGTGGACGACATCGGCCTCTGGGAACTCAACGAAGCGTTCGCCGTCCAGACCGTCTACTGCCGCGACACGCTGGGCATTCCGAACGAACGCTTCAATGTCGACGGCGGCGCGATCTCGATCGGCCACCCATATGGCCTCAGCGGTACCCGCATGACGATGCACGCGCTGCTCGAGGGCAAGCGCCGCAACGTCAAGTACGTCGTCGTCACGATGTGTATCGGCGGCGGGATGGGCGCCGCCGGCCTCTTCGAAGTCGTGTGAGGCGGGAAGGGTGCCTGTAAGGCGGCGTGGCATTTTGCCAGGGTGAGCGTTCACCAGATTTCATTCGAACTCAACGGGAAGACCGTCGAGCGGTCCGTCGGTCCCGAAGTCCTCATGGCGGACTTGCTGCGCGACGACATAGGTCTCACCGGGACGAAGATCGGCTGCAGCATCGGCGTCTGCGGCGCGTGCAGCATTCTCGTCGACGGCACCCTGATGTCGGGTTGCCTGCTTCCGGCGATCATGGTCGACGGCCGGTCGGTGACGACCATCGAGGGCATCGCGCCGTCTGAGGACGAGCTTTCGCCGCTGCAAGATGCGTTCATTCGCAAGGGCGGCTTCCAATGCGGCATCTGCACCTCGGGGCAGATCATCGCCGCGACCGCGCTGCTCGCGCAAAACGCGAAGCCGACGCGTGACGAAATCAAGGAATGGATGATGGGCAACCTGTGCCGATGCACGGGCTACTACAAGATCATCGACTCGATCGAAGCCGCAGCGGGGATCGATCGTGCGAACGTTTGATTATACGGCGGCCGCTTCGATCGACGAAGCGCTCGCAGCCCTCAAAGAATACGGCGACGAGGTCGAGTTCATCGCCGGCGGTACGTCGCTCATCCTCATGATGCAGCAGGGGCTCGTGCAGCCCGCCAAAGTCGTGGGTCTCGGCAACATCAAAGAACTCCGCGGTATCAAGCGCTCGGCAGACGGCGGCCTCGAAGTCGGCGCGATGACCACGCATCGGCAACTCGAAACGTCGCCCGAAGCGTTCGCTTACGCGGCGGCGCTGCCCCAATCGCTCGGCGTGATCGCTACGATTCGCATCCGCAATCAAGCGACGCTGGGCGGCAACCTCGTTCACGCCGATCCGGCGCAGGATCCGCCGCCGGTGCTCATCGCCCTCGACTCGACGATCGACGTCGTGAGTGCGGGCGGCGGTGCGCGCTCGATTCCGATGGAAGCGTTCTTCAGCGACTTCTTCGAGACGACGCTGGGTGAGAACGAACTGTTGCGCTCGGTCAAAGTTCCGCCGATGCCGGCCGGATCGCGCCTCGCGTACAAGAAGTTCTTGCCGCGCACCGAGGACGACTACGCAACAGTGTCGGTTGCCGTGCGGCTCGGCGTCGACCCTGACGGCAAATGCAAGGATATCCGGATCGGCCTCGGCGCACTCGCCGTCACGCCGTTGCGCGCGAAAGCCGTCGAGAAGGCACTGCTAGGGCAGAAGCTCACGGCCGCGTCGATTCGCGAAGCATCGGCCCTCGTGCGCGATGAAGTCGATCCGCTCGACGACGTGCGCGGCTCGGCAAACTACAAACGCGAGATGGCGCGCGTTTGGACCGAACGCACGATCGCCTCTCTTGCGAACATCGATCTCAAGGTTAACGCATGAAGTTTGACCAGACCATCGACCTCTCCGGCGCTAGCCCGGAACGGGTCTGGGCCTTCGTTATGGACGTCCCGTCCATGGCAAAGTGCATTCCCGGCTGCGACGGCGTCGAAGACCTCGGCAACAACCACTACAAAGCCGTCGTGAAAATCAAAGTCGGCCCGATCGGGTTGTCGCTGGCGAGCGATATTTCGATCGTCGAGAAAGACGAAGCGAATCGCACGGCCTCGCTCCTGGTCGAAGCGGCGGATAAGCGCGTGGGCGGCGCGGTCAAAGCGACGATGTCGATGAAGCTCACGCCCGAAGGCGACGGCACCAAGCTCGAAGTGAGCACCGACGCGAACGTGATGGGGCGCATCGGGGATTTCGGTCAACCGATCATCCGCAAGAAAGCCGACCAAACGCTGCAAGAAGTTGCCGCGAATCTCCGGAAGGCGCTCGCAACACCGGCATGACGTCGACGATCGCCGCGCCGCGGCGCGGGGACGGCATTCTCGCGACTGACGAAATCCGCGTCGAAGGCCGCGATAAGGTTAGCGGCAAGATGAAGTACACGGCCGACGTGCATCTGCCGAACATGCTGTGGGCCGCGTTCACGACGAGCCCCGTCGCGCATGCAAGAATCGTGCGCATCGATACGAGCGCGGCGAAGCGCGTGCCGGGCGTGCACGCCGTGCTGACCTCGGCCGACATCGGACCGGGCAAGCGTTCCGGCCGAATGCTCTACGATTTGCCCGTGCTCGCGTACGACAAAGTGCTCTATATCGGCGATCGCGTTGCCGCCGTTGCCGCCGAGACGCGCGAAGCGGCCGAAGAAGCGGCCCGCCTCGTCGAGGTCGAGTACGAAGACTTGCCGGTGGTCATCGACGTCGCGTCCGCGCTCGCTCCTAGCGCGCCGGTGTTGCATCCGGATTTGAGCTCATACTTTTATGCCGGGAAGACGCCGCCGAAACGCGTCCATCCGAACGTGCAAGGCTCGACGCTCGTAACGAAGGGCGATGCGAATCTCGAGCCGATTTTCGCCGGCGCGCACCGCGTCTACGAACACCGCTTTACCACGCCGCGGCAGCACGCGGGCTACATCGAAACGCATGCGAGCACGGTATGGATCGACGGCGACGGCGTGGTGCACGTGTGGACCGTGAACAAGCAGCCGTTCTCAGTACGGCAGTGGATGTCGAACGTCACCGGCGTGCCGCTCGAGAAGATCATCGTGGAATCGGCCGCCATCGGCGGCGACTTCGGCGGCAAAGGCCTCACCATCGACGAGTTCGCGTGCTACTATCTGGCGAAAGCGACGGGCCGGCCCGTCAAACACGTCTACAGCTACGTCGAAGAACTGCAAGCGAGTTCGGTGCGGCACCAAGCGGATATCACGCTGCGGACCGCGGTCGACGCGCACGGGAAGTTTCTCGCGCACGAGTCGAAGGTGCTCTATAACGGGGGCGCCTATGCGGCCGGCAAGCCTGCCCCAAGCCTCTTGCCCGGCGCAACGGGCTACGCCACGGTCGGCTATCAGGTGCCGCACGTGCGCCTCGACGTCCAATCCGTGTATACGAACAGCATTCCGGGTGCGCACGTGCGCGCGCCCGCCGACGTGCAAGTGTTCTTTGCCTGGGAACAACATGTCGATTTGATCGCCGCCGATCTCGGTATCGACGCGCTGGAATTTCGCATGCTCAACATCGTGCGCGAAGGCGAGACCGCGGTGACGGACGAGGCGATACACGAGCCCCAGGGGTATGCCGTGCTCGAAGCGCTCAAGCGCGACCGCGAGCAGCGGCCCGCCCGGCCGGGCGGAGCGTGGGGCATGGCGATCGTGTGCCGTCATACGGGCGGCGGCAAGACCGCCATCGATGCTACGCTGCGCGTCGACGGCACGATCGAGATCGTGTGCGGCGTGCCGGATCAGGGTTCGGGTGCATACACCGTCGCGCAGCGCGTATTTGCCGCAAGTTTCGGCGTCGGCCTCGAGCGCGTGTTGTGCCACGGCGGCTCCACCCACGATGCCAAGCAAGATCCCGGTTCGGGCGGAAGCCGCGTCACCTACATCGTCGGCAACGCTGCGAGCGTGGCGGCCGGATTACTGGCGGCGGAAATCAAGCAGCGCACGGGTCTCGTGATCGAAGCCGGACGGTTCGCCGATGCGAACGGACGCAGCGTTCCCTACGACGAGGGCGTGGCGCGCGCAACGGGCGGCAAACCGATTCACGTCGTCGGCGAGTACGACGGTACGCAGCACGACGCGGCGCATCCCGCCGATTACAGCTTCTCCGCCTTTGCATTCGATGTCGCTGTCGACCGCGATACGGGCGCGTTCGAATTGCGCGACGGCGTGCTCGTAGCCGACGTCGGGCGCATCATCAATCCGCTCGGACATCAAGGACAACTCGACGGCGGCTGGATCTACGGCTTGGGCAGCACGACGATGGAAGAAATGCCGATCGACGAGAGCGGCAAGCTCACGTCGCTCAGTCTCGGCGACTACAAGATTCCCACCATGAAAGACATCCCGCCGATGCGCACGATCCTCGTCGAAGCGCCATCGGCCGGCGGCCCGTACGGCTCGAAGATGGCCGGTGAACTGAGCAATAGCGGTGTCGGTCCGGCGATTATCAACGCGGTGGCCAACGCGACCGGCGTGCGCCTGCACGAGTTCCCGATCACCGCCGAGCGCATTTATGCAGCGCTAGAAATGCGCGACGGTCGAGACCTTTAGGAGATAGTCGGTCACGGCCAGGTTGGCCGCGCGATCGACGGCGGTCTTCCAGCTGAACGCTCCGCCGTAGAGCGGCTTCGCGACCGACTCCAGTTTTTGCGTGCGGCAATCGTAGACAGCGACGTTGATATAGGCTTCGGTCCACATGTCGTTGCCGTTTGTGGCGTCGGACGACTTCGTGCGCACGTCGCCCCAAACGATATACGTGCCCCCGGTCTGCGCGCAAATTTGCGGACCGCGCAGCAACGGATGCTGCGTCTGCTCGGGATCGCCTTGCGCGGCGGTTTGGCCGTGACGCGAGAGCGCCGTGACGAGCGCCGCTCCGGCAAAGGTGCGGATTACCGGCGGCACAGTCTTGCCCGTGATCGGCAGCACGACGAAGCGCGTCGGGCGGCTGGCTGAGGCGTAAATTTTCGGCGGCGCGGTGGGCCCCGATGAGAAGCCGTAAGCCTCGTTCGGCAATTGCAGCGGTGGTTTATCGAGGCCCTTGCCCGAGGGCCCGGAGCTGCTGCCCACAGGGCTGATGCCGTTTTTCTTCGGTGCCGAGGTCGGCGGCGCTGCGGCCGGTTTCGGCGTTGGGTTGAGGATCGCGAAGTAGCCGCGCGTTGCATACGTGAGCAGCGCGTTTTGCACGATCGGTCCTTGATCGGTGATGTCTTTGTCGGCGCCGATGTGCGCGGTGTTCGCCCACACGACCGTACCGCTGCGCGCGCTCACGATCTGTTCGATCACCGACATCGCGCCGTTGACCGGCGGCGCAATGTATCCGGTCAGATAGAAGTCGCCGTTGTCCACTTTGGTGGTATGTAGAAAATTCTCGGGGGTGGTGGCGGGATCGCCCATCACGATCTTGACGCCGCCGACGGCGGTCATCGAGGCGCCGAGCTTCGCAATGTAGTCGGTGCTGTAGCGCGGATCCAGCCCTTCCGCGTAACGGAAAGGAAAGAGCACGAGCACGGGCGCGGTGCTGAGCAGCCCCGATGCACCCATGAGCGTGGTTGCGAGCGACGTACAAAAAAGTGCGGCGAGCAACCGTTGCGGCCACCGTAAACGAGCGAGCATAGCCTCTCCCTTCGCGACCGGTGCCGGTAGTTCGTTCTTCCCGGAGGTTAATTGCGCGAAGGTTGCTTGACTCGTTCCAGTACGGTGTCGGCGCGCTGCGTACCAGCATCGTCCCAGACTCGAACGAAGCGGTAGAGCGCAAAGTTGACATCGAGGTAGTCACCCGGTCGCGGCAGGCGGTCGACGAAGAGGTGCAGCGTCTGCCGGCGGTCGGCCTCGATGTCGCTCTCCCAGGTGCGCTCCGCCGGCGTCGAGACAACGAGCGCTCGCACCTCGAGCGCGCCGCTGCGGACGTTCGTATACACGCGCGGTTCGAAGGTGACGAGATCGGGCAGCGCATCGGCGATCGTGCGATAGCGGTAACCGATCGGGTCGACGGCGTTCTCCAAGACGTCGCTCACCAGTTCGCGTAACGCACGATTCTGCGAAATCCACTCTTCGGCTCCATCCGGCATCGGCGTTGCGAGCGTCACGCAGCCGCCCTCATCCGAGGCAACCTCGAGGCCGAGGTCGCCGGCCAGCTCGAGCACGCCGGTGTCGCGCAAGCGTTGTGCGATGTGTGCGGCAAACGTCACGCGCGCGCCGCTGACGATCGGGAAACCCTCGTGGAGCGCCGTCGTGCCGAAGTCGACTGCCGTCGCCGTGCCGTCGGTGAGCAGCCGTTGCGCGAGTTCGGTATCGTCGGCTAGTGCCGGCGGACGGGCCGGCGGCGCCGCAGCCGACGCATCGACCGCGTCGTCGTCGCACGCATCGGGGAGCCCGATGCGGTCGGCGGTGAACAACACGTCGAACGCGTGACCGAGGTGGCGATGACAGGCGCCGAGCGCATACGAGAGATCGTCTTCGACGCCGCTGCCGACCTGGAGGTAGTAGGTGATCAACTGCTCGCACGGCTCGCCGTCGAAGCGCAGAAACGGACAGACGACCGCCACCGTCGCGGCGACCTGGGCAAAGCGGATCGTATCGAGCTCGCCGACGCTGGCCGGCTCGAGATTCGCGATCAGCTTGGCCCGCCAGCGGTCGAAGAAGGGCTGGTCCATCATGGGACTGCTTTTGTCGCGCAACGGCATGAACGCCTGGCCCCCGTTCGGAAGACGCTCGTATGAAGGAGATCATCACCTCGCCGAACGCTCCGGTGACGGGATTTACCGATGCATCGAAGCCGGCTCCGATCGCGCAGGCGATTCGTGCCGGGAACATGCTTTTCGTGTCGGGCCAAGGGCCGCTCAACGCGCAGCGCGAGGTGGTCTCCGATGATATCGGAGCCCAGACGCGGCAGACGCTCGAGAACCTGCGTGCCATCCTCGCGCACGCCGGCGCGAGTTTTGCCAACGTGGTCAACATGCGCGTGTGTCTGCGCAACGTCGCGGACTTTCCGAAATTCAACGAGGCGTTCGGCGAAGTGATGGCCGGGGAAAAGGTGACGCGCACGTGTATCGGCGGAACGCCGCATCGCACCGGCGTGAACGTGGAGATCGACTGCATCGCGGTCGTGGACTAGGATTCACGTTCCGTGAATCCACTGCAGTAAGGATTTGTTGTTGTGTTGAAAATGCCACCGGCCTTCCAAATGCCGAACGTGAACCTCGAAGAAGTTTCCGCGGAGTTGGCGCGCACCGGCAAGCGCGTACACGTGCTCTGGCAAGAAGCCGAAACGCTCGCGTTCGTCGCGCGCGGCCGCGAGTACCGCAGCGAATTTCACATCAACCCCGCCGACGAAGTGATGTACATGCTGCGCGGCGAGATGCGCTTGCACTATCGTACTTCGGAGGGTAAAGAAGAAGTGTCGGTGCTCACCGAGGGTTCGATCATCTACACGCCCAGCGGTATCCCGCACTCGCCGCGCTTCCCGCCGGACGCGTTCGCCTTGATCATCGAGCGCAAACGTGCGGCCGGCGAGATCGACGCCTTCCAGTGGTACTGCCCCAAATGCGACGATTTGTTATATGAGGGGCGGTTTGTGGTCAGCGACTACGCGCTCGATCCGGTGTCGACTGCTTACGCCGCGTTCTTCGATAGCGAGCAGCACCGCACGTGCGGCGGCTGCGGCAACGTTACGCCCGATCCCCGTTGACGAGCGGCCGGCGATAGCCCGGTACGTCGCGCAGGAGTCCGTCGAATTGTTCGCGTGCGACTTCGTAGCACTCGCACGCCGCATTTTCGAGGCCCGGCCGATCGAGGACCGTGATCGTGCCGTGCGAGTATTTGATGAAGCCGGCTTGCTGGAAGGTCGCCGCGGCGATGGCCACGCCGGAACGGCCCGTGCCGAGCATCATTGCCAGAAACTCTTGCGTGAGCGGCAGTTGATCGGTTTCGACGCGGTCGCGGGTCATGAGCAGCCAGCGGGCACAGCGTTCGTACACGCTGTGGAGGCGATTGCAGGCCGCGAGCTGCCCGAGCATGTTGACGTAGGCTTGAAGATAGCGATCGAGGAGTTGCCGGAAGGCGGGATCCGTCGCCGTCAATTCGTGGAACAGGGTCGCGGGAATCTTGATCGCGCTGCCGCGGACTTGGCAATAGCAGACGTTGGCCGTGGCCGACGCACCCATCAGCAACGGAAAGGCCGACATCCCTTCGCGCCCGATCGTGCCGATTTCGATCTGGCTGCCGTCGCGCATGCGGGCAACCACCGAGAGCACGCAATCGAGCGGAAAATACACGTCGTGGATCGGCTGCTCGGACTCATAGACTTGCTGCCGCAGCGCGAGGTTCACGAGCACCCCGTGCTCGAGTACGCGCGCCCCGGACGCCGGAGCCAAGGCGTTGAGAATCGCGTTTTGCCTCAATGACGTCAAACTCGCTGGACGAGTAAGGCCCGGCGCTCTCTTCAGGATTTTCGCCAAGGCAAGTAACCACCGTTAACAAGCGATGCTCCCATCGTACCATAAAAAGCGTCGGTTTTATGACCAAACCGAGGCAGACGCACGCCAGCGTACAGAGTACGCTTGAAGCGCGAGCCAGCCCACCAGGGTCCCCGGGGATTACCCGCGGGAGCACTATGATCGACCCGGTTCCGATTGCACAGGCGCCCGAGCCGGCTTCCATGAGCTGGATGGTTAACGGCGTCCGGCTCAGTGCGCGCATCATGCCTGCCGCGCGTTCCACCCGGGGCGGCGACTGGTGTGAGGCCTTCGCGGTTTCCGATGACGTGATGGCGCTCTCGATCGGCGACGTGTGCGGCCACGGCGATGAGAAATACGGTGCGATGGTCGCGACGAGCCGTGCGATCCGCGAGGCGGCCTGCCGCGGACTCGATCCCGCCCAAACGCTGGCGGAAGCGCATCTCTTCCTGCGCGCGTTCGACCCCGCAGAATACGCTACCGCGTTGTTTGGCCTGTTGAACCTGCGCACCCATACGCTCGTGTTCGCCAATGCCGGGCATCCCGCGCCGCTCCTGGCAACTCCGCATGAGACGGTGTATCTCGAATACCCGCAAAGCGATCTGCCGCTGGGGATCGAGGATCCGTTCATGCCGGCCCTCCGCGAGGTCAACGTGCCCGCATCGACGCTGCTGGTGTTCTACACCGATGGGGTCACCGAACACGAGTTCAAACCGCTGCAAGGCGCGACCGAATTGCGCGATGCGGCGATTTTTGCGACCAAGTTCTCGCTGTTGCCGACGGCGGCGGTGATCGAAAAGCTGATGTTTCTCACCGGTTCGAATCGCGACGACGCGGCGATCCTCACCGCGTGGACGCCGGTCGGGCCGGGACCCAAACGGGCGCCGACGAAGGGCTTCGAACGCCCGTATTAGCCGGGGCGTAGAGGATCGCGCCCTTGAAGACGTTACGCTTCGTTGCCTTCGCCGTTTCCGCTTCGCTCGGGGTTGCGCTCGCGCCGCCGCCGATGTCGGCCCAAACCTCGGCGCAGCCGCCGCTGAAGATCGGCCTGATCATGTCGTTCACCGGCGGCACGACCTGGGCGCCGAAGCAGTCGGCCGCGTCGGTCGGCGCTTGGCTCAAGCTGTTCGGCGAGAGCGCGGGCGGGCGCAAGCTGACGGTCGTCATTCGCGACGACACGGGCATCGCGCCGGAAGTCGCGCGGCGTCAGGCGCAAGAGCTGATCGTGCAAGAGCACGTCGACATTCTGGTGGGAACGAACCTCACGCCGAATGCGATCGCGGTCGCGCAGGTGTCGACGCAGGCGAAGAAACCGTTCTTCATCGTCAACTCCGCGACGTCAAACGTGATGAAGGATCAACCGTATACCGCCCGCTTCGGCTTCGATACGCAAACGATCGTGCCGCCGCTCGCGCAGTACGCGGCCAAAACGTACGGCAAGACGGCGTACTCCATTTACCAGAACTACGGCCCGGGCATCGATGCCGGAAAGTCGTTCGAGAAGAGCTGGACCGAAGCCGGCGGGACGATGATCGGCTCCGATCCGATTCCGGTCAACAACAAAGAGTTCTCCGCCTATATCCAGCGCGTGCGCGACGCGAAGCCGGCCGTGCTGTTCGTCTTTCTCAACGCGTCGGGCGGCGGCGCGCAGCTGCTCAAAGATATCCAGCAATCGGGGCTCATCAAGAGCGGAATCAAAGTGATCGCGACCGGCGACATCGTGGATGAGTACATCAATCCGACGATCGTCAACCCGCCGATCGGCCTGATCACGACGTTCAACTATTCGCGCATGCACAACTCGCCATTCAACCGCCAGTTCGTGGCGGCGTATCACGCGGCGCAAGGCGACAACGACGGCCCCGACTTCAACGCCGTGCAAGAGTTCGATGCGCTGCATGCGGTGACCATCGTCGCGAACGCCCTGCACGGCGACCTCTCCGACCCGGACAAAGTGATGAGCGTCGTCCGGGGCATGAAGTTCGAGAGCCCGCGCGGACCGTTCATGATCGATCCCTCAACGCGCGACTCGGTGCAGAACGTGTATCTGCGGCGGCTCGAAATGGTGAAGGGACAGCTCGAAAACATTGAGTTCGAGACCGTGCCGATGGTGAAGGATCCGACCGAAAACTACTAACGCCGGCATGCGTTTTGCGGTGGTCGTGCTCGCCCTCGTGCTCGGGGGCGGGTGGTTTTGTGCGCAGTCCGCGGCGGCGGATGCGGCGCCGTGGCTGTTCGTCACCGACATCCACCTCAAGGCCAAACCGTATCAGGAGAACTTTCCCTCGCCCTTCGGCGACGACACCGACGACGTGCTCTTCGAATCGGCGATTCGCGCGATGCGGCACGCCGATCCGCATCCGCCGGTGGTGGTGGTAACCGGCGATCTGCTCGCGCACCGCATCGCGAAGAGCGCCGCGACGCCGACCGCGGTGCTGATCGCGCGGCGTTTGAACCGCGCCTTTCCGCAAGCCCAATTCATCCTGGCACTCGGCAACAACGATTCCGCTTGCGGCGACTACGGGCTCGCACCGGATTCCGCATTCCTACGCACGGTTGCGGCGGCGTGGGCGCCGCTGGTGAACCGGCACGGTGCGGCGCCGGATTTCCAGCGCACTTTCGTCCACGACGGTTTCTACACCGCAACGCTCCCGGTGCCGGGGCTGCGGGCGATCGTGGTCGACAACGTCTTTTGGTCGCCGCGCTATCGCGCGCAGTGCGGCAGCGCCGGTAACGTCGCCACCCGGTCGCTCGATGAGCTCGACCGGGCGCTCGCGCAAACGCACGGCCGCGCGTGGGTACTCTTCCACATCCCGCCCGGCATCGATACGTACACGACGGCGTTGCTCACGCAACGCCTGGCCATCGTACCGTTTCTCCGGCCGGATCTGCGCGATCGCTTTCTCGCAGCGCTGACGCATTCAGCCGGACACGTTGCGCTCGCCGTGGCGGGGCACACGCACAAGTTCGCCTTTCGCATCGTCGGAGCGAGCGGGCGGCAGCCGGTGCCGATGCTGCTCGTCCCGGCGCTCTCGCCGGTGTTCGGGAACGCGCCGTCGTTTCTAACCGGCAACGTATCGCCCGGCGGTACCCTGCGCGACGTCGATGAGTTCTCATTTCGCAACGGTACGTGGAGCGCGATCGGCGGGATGCGTTCCCTCGGCGTCGATGCCTTCACCGGTCCGCAACTCGTTGCGCTGCAAGCGCGGTTGGCCCGCGAGCCGCAATTGCGCGCGACGTTTGCTCGGCTCTATGGCGGCGGCGCGACTCCGGAGATCAACGAACGCAACTGGTCGATCTACTGGTGCGCGGCGACGGCGTTCGCGACGGCGCCGTTTCGCGAGTGTACGCAATCCGGGGGCTTTAGCGTGATCACGCGGCGCGGCGTCGAAGCGCTGGCCGGGGTTGCGGCGATCGTGGCGCTGCTGGCCGGCGCGTTCGTCTGGTGGCGCAGGCGGCGCCGCGCCTTACGGCTTTAGGCCGTTCATCGCCAGCTCGAGCTGACGCCGCAGGCGCGCGATGCCGTCCGGTACTTGCGGGTCGCTGTCGCTGAGCCAAAAGCGCGCGTGGGCGAGGTAGGTGCCCATCAGAAAGAGCGCGATCGTTTCCGGATCGTCGGGCACGCCGAGTCGTCCGGCCTGCTGTTCGCCCGCGACCAGTTCCGCAATTTTGTCGAGCATCCGGTGGCGGCGGCGGTAGAAGCGCTCGGTTTCGCTCGGCACTTCGCGCACGCGGGCCGATGCGGTTTCGTGCAAGGCAAACGTCGAGAGCTCCGGATCGCGGACCCAGTAGCGGTAGCGCGGCTCGAACAGCGCGATCAATTTCTCGAGAAACGGTTCGCTGCCGTTCAAGTTAGCAAACGATTCTTCGGTAACGGCCTCGAGGTCGTCGTTGACGATCGTCATCAGCAAGTCGCGTTTGTCGCGTGCATAGACGAAGACCGTGCCCACCGCGACGCCGGCGCGCGCGGCGATCTCGCGTGTGGTCGCGTCTTCGTAGCCGTGCTCGAGGAAGACGGCGCGCGCCGCCTCGAGGACCCGGCGACGGCGCTCGGCCTTGTTGCGTTCCCGCAAGGAGGGTTCGGCGGCCGCGGCTTCCAGCTCGCGGGAGCCCTCGGAGATCATCCCCGCAGGGTTCGTCGCCCTACGAAGATTCGTCCTTGACAAGCCGTTTGGGGGCGGCGTATATTCCGGAGGCGAACAAAATGAGCATGCTCAAACTATCCCTCCGGAGCCTTCTGGTATGACGACCATCTCACGCCCCCGCGCCGGCGCCGTTCCGCGCGCGAACCTCCCCGAAGCGTTCATCTACGACGAATGGTACGTCGCCGCGTGGGCTGAGGAAATTACCCGCGCGCCGATGCGCCGGATCATCCTCGACGAACCCATCGTGTTCTACCGCAAAGTCGATGGCACCGCGACCGCGCTGATCGACCGCTGCGTTCACCGGGCCTATCCGCTCTCAGTGGGCGCGCTCGACGGCGACAAGATCGTCTGCGGCTACCACGGCTTCGTCTATGATGCCGGCGGTGCGTGCGTGCTGGTACCGGGTCAATCGACCGTACCGCGCAGCGCCGCGGTACGCGCGTTTCCGCTGGTCGAACGCGGTCCGTTCGTGTGGATCTGGATGGGCGATCCCGAACGCGCCGATGCGTCGACCGTGCCGGAGCTGCCGTGGATTCACGACGGCGCGTGGCATCACATCAAGGACCTCGCGACGATCAAAGCGCGCTACGCGCTGCTCGTCGATAACCTGATGGATCTCTCGCACGAGACGTTCATCCACGGTGCGACGATCGGCAGCATGGACATCGTCGAAACGCCGACGACGACCGAGACCGACGGCAACATCGTGCGCGTTGGGCGGCACATGGAGGGCGCGGAAATTCCGGCCAACTTCAAGCGCTACACCGGCTTGACCGACGGAACGATCGATCGCTGGCAAGACATCGAGTATCACGTGCCGGCGTGTTACACGCTGCACATTCGCGTCGCGCCGCGCGGCGCCGGCGACGACCAAGCGTTCTTCACCAAGATCGTTTACGCGCTCACGCCGGAGACGAAGCATAGTACGCACTTGATCCGTTTGATCAGCAAGAGCTTCGGTCACAATCAACCGGAGTGGGTGGCGAGCACCATCAGCCGCGCACATACGCAAGTGTTAGAGGAAGATCGCGTGGCGCTCGAATTACTGGAGGAGAATCTTCCGGCGGACGGCCACTGGCAAGAACTGAGCGTGAACTTCGATCGCGGCGGCCTGCAGTGGCGCCGGGTGTTCCGCCAACGTCTCGGGCAACAGTCCGAGGCGAACGAAACCATCGAGTAATCGAGAAGGAAGAGCATGGCTGACAATCACGGCGTCGTCTACACGGGCCCCGGTAAGGTCGAAATCCAAGCGATCGATTTTCCGAAACTGGAAATCGGTAAGCGCAAGCTCAATCACGGTGTCATTCTGAAGGTCGTTTCGACCAATATCTGCGGCAGCGATCAGCACATGGTGCGCGGTCGCACGACGGCGCCGAAGGGCATCGTGCTCGGCCACGAGATCACGGGCGAAGTGATCGAAGCCGGCGGCGACGTCGAGTTCATCAAAGTCGGCGATCTTGTCTCCGTACCGTTCAACGTTGCCTGCGGCCGCTGCCGCAACTGTAAAGAGCAGAAGACGGGCATCTGTCTCAACGTCAATCCCGCGCGTCCGGGCGGAGCCTACGGCTACGTCGACATGGGCGGCTGGATCGGCGGACAGGCGGAGTACGTCACCGTGCCTTACGCCGACTTCAACTTGCTGAAGTTTCCCGATAAGGCGCAAGCGTTATCGAAGATTCGCGACCTCACGTGTCTTACGGACATTCTGCCGACCGGCTTTCACGGTGCGGTCACCGCAGGCGTCGGCCCGGGTTCGACCGTGTACATCGCCGGTGCGGGGCCGGTCGGTATGGCGGCGGCTGCCTCGGCGCGTTTGCTCGGCGCGGCGTGCGTCATCGTCGGCGATATGAACGCCGAGCGCCTTGCGCACGCGAAGAAGCACGGCTTTGAAGTGATCGACGTGTCGAAGGGTGCGATCCCGGATCAAGTCGAGCAGATTCTCGGCGTGCCGGAAGTCGATTCCGCCGTCGATGCGGTCGGCTTCGAAGCGAACGATGGTCACGGTCACGAACAGCCGGCCGTCGTGCTCAACGACATGATGAAGGTCACGCGCGCCGGCGGCGCCGTCGGTATTCCCGGTCTTTACGTCACCGAAGATCCCGGTGCGCAAGAAGAAGCCGCTAAAACCGGCAACCTCAGCCTGCGCTTGGGACTCGGTTGGGCGAAGTCGCTCTCGTTCTCAACCGGCCAGACGCCCGTGCTCAAGTACAACCGCGCGCTGATGCAAGCGATTCTGTGGGATCGCATCCCGATCGCCGACATCGTCAACGTGGAAGTGATCCGTCTCGACGACGCCCCGCGCGGCTACGCCGCCTTCGACAAAGGCGCCGCGCACAAATACGTCATCGACCCCCACGGAATGGTCCCGAAAAACTAACCGGTTTTCTTGTAGGCCGATTCGTTTGCGGGCGTCGGCCGCGCTCCGGGGCGCCGGATCGCGGACGGCGGCGCGGCCGAATCGAAGCGCTTCGTTGCCGGCGGTTCGACTTGCGGGCGCGGACGCACGAGTTTGTTGACGGCCGCGGCGCTCGGGAAACCGGGTGTCCGCGTTGCTGCCGCCGCTACCGCATCGGGATTCACCGTTGCGCGAGGCGGATAGGCCATCGGGTTGTCCTCGAGCGGGTGGACGTAGCCGCCCTTCACGAGGTACGTCTGGGGCTCGACGACCGAGCGGGCAACGTTCCACGTCGCGCCGCGTCCGCGGTAACGGCCTTCGATGATCGCAGCACCGGCGCGCACGAGCGGGTCCCCGGCCGGACCGGCATCGCCCGTCACTTCGTAGCGGTAGCTGTACGTCTTGGGGACAGGGCGGCGAAAATTGTCTTTCGTGCTAACCGCCACGACCTTGCCGTGGATCGGATGATTTTTTGTGTGATTTTTCGGTGGCCGAGTCACACCCATGGCGATGTCCTCAAGACTGATTCGGACGGGAAGCGCCCGCCCGCTTGGTAGGTCCAGTGTACCACGACTGAACACCTGCCGGCCAGGTCGACCGGGGAGTGCGAAACCGCGCACACTTTGGGTGCGTTGCCGGAGCAGATGGAACCGCGAGACATCCGCCCGGCGATCCGCGTGCAAGACGGCGACACGGCGCCCTTCGATGCCGTCGGCGCCGCCCTCGATCGCCGCCAGGCGCAACTCGGCGTCGTCAGTTCGGTGCCCCCGAAGCTGGCGAAGATGCTGCTGCCCGGCGAACACGTGCGCTTCGGCACCGAGGTGCATCCGATCGTCTTGCTGCCGCCGATCGTGATGATGGTCGTCGTTCTGGCCGGGCTCGAGATCGCGCTCGGATGGACGATCCGCCATCCCGGCGGTTTGCATTCCGCGCTGCTGACGGGCTGGGAGCGCCCGGCCGCGTTCGGCGTGGGCATCGCACTCCTCGCGGCATCGGGCGGGCTGTTGATCAAGCGCGCCTTGCGGTTCGCCGGTTTGCGTATCGTCGCCACCAATCGCCGCATCTTCGCGATTCGCGGCGTGATCATCCGGCGCATCACGCCGCTCGGCAACACCGCACTCGCGGCTTCGACGCTCTCGCAAGGCTTGCTCGGCCGCATGTTCGGTTACGGCTCGATCGAACTACCGCTGGCCGACGGCACGCCCGGATCGTTCCGCGACATGCGCGACGCGCTGCAGCTCTATCGCGAGTTCCAAGCGGTTGCGAACGGCGTCGATGGCGACACCTGGACGCCGGCCGTTCGACAGACGATTATTCCGTAGCTAAAATTTCGCTTGCAGTTCGTCCGCGAGGGCGGTGCGCCACTCGAGGCCCGGGGCGATCTTGTGATCGACCGGGCGCACGTGACGGTACGCGCTCGGGTCGACGCCTCGCACCGCCTCGCCGCTTTCCACGGCCCGCGTTGCTTCGAGCAGTAGCTGCCGCAGCGCGATGATCGCGCGGTCGGTCGTGCCGAGATGTTCTTTCGTACGATCGACGATCGGGCCCATGCCTTCTTGAAGCGCGACGTCTTGCGTGTTTACGCCGTTGATGCCGGTGAACGAGAACGTCTTTTGCTGCTGACGGTCGATGCCGTAGTCGTTACTCGCGTTCTGCTTGAGCGAGAAGTCGGGCAGCAGGTCGTCGGGTCCGCGGCCGAAGTGGATCTCTTCGGAAATCGCGGCTTCTTGCGGAAACGGCGTCGTCGCATCATACGAGTACGCGAAGTTGTAGACGTAGCAGTTCTCGTCGTCCAGCGGAATCCAGATGTGGCCGTCGATTTTCGGCGGAATGCCGGGGCGGTTGAAGTTCCCGGAGATCGATCCGCGCATCTGCATCGCGGGCATCACGTACTGATACGCGCGCACCCACTGTTCGGTTGGGAATTGGCGGATGCCGGTGTACATATAGCCGTAGCCGGTGCGCTCGACGTCGATCCGCGGGACTAGGCTTTCATAGACCGAGAGCCACGAGCGATCGCCGATGTTGTCGCGGTGCATGATCGTCGCGTGCGACGAGTCGAGTCCGCCTTCGAGGCCCTGTAGGTAGTTGCAGTGCTGCAGCGTCTTCGAGGTAAACCGGTGCGTTGGGGGCACGCGCACGAGTTCGTAGTCGGGCAGCGGCGGCTGCTTCTCCGGCGGACCCATGTAGGTCCAAAGCATCCCGCCGCCTTCCCAGGTGGGATAGCTTGCGATCGCGACCTTCGTTTTGAACAGACTGTCCGGTGGTTCCGACGGCATGTCGACGCAGGCGCCGCTGCGATCGAATTTCCAGCCGTGGTACACGCAGCGTAAGCCGTGCTCTTCGTTGCGGCCGAAGAACATCGGTGCGCGGCGATGTGGACAGAACGCCGTGACGAGTCCAACGTTGCCGCTGGTGTCGCGAAACGCGACGAGATCTTCGCCGAGCAAGCGGACGCGAATCGGTGCGCCGTCGGCTTGCGGAAGCTCGGTCGAAAGCGCGGCCGGAATCCAGTAGCGCCGGAAGGCTTCGCCCATCGGGGTGCCCGCGTTCGTACGCGTGATCCGTTCGTTGTCTTCGCGACTCAGCATGGATGAATAGTATCGAAGGGCAGGGGGGTGTTCCTTGTGAAGCCTCAGCCGCTAACATAAACGGAGGGTTGCTGATGCGGAATGTCTCGCGGTCTGGGGCGATCGGAATTCTGGCCGCGGGTGCGGCGCTGTTGCCCCGGCCCGTCTGGGCGCAATCCGCGCCGGTCAAGGTGCGCATCGGCAGCGTTGCAGCGGATACGTACGCCGAGGGCTTCTATGCGCTCGACCTTGGCTTTTTCGATAAGGCCGGCCTGAGCGTCGATATCACGCCGTTTTCAAACGGCGCCGCCATGGCCGCCGCCGCGGCCGGCGGCAGCATCGATATCGGCGTCGGAGATGCAACCGAACTCGCGAACGGCGTGAGCCGTGGTTTGCCGTTCGTGCTGATTGCCGGCGGCGGCTTGTATACGAGCAGCGCTCCAACGACCACGCTCTGCATCGCGAAAGCCTCGACGATTAGTAAGGCGAGCGATCTCGAAGGGCAAACCGTGGCGGTGGTTTCGCTGGTCTCACTGATGAGCTCTGGCGTGAAGAGCTGGCTGACGCAGAACGGAGCCGACATCGCGAAGATCCACTTTGTCGAGTTGCCGTTCCCGCAGATGCCCGTTGCGCTATCGCGCGGCACGGTCGCCGCAGCGGCGCTCAGCGAGCCGATCATGAGCGGTGCGCTCGCGGCGGACGCCAAAGTCCTCGGCAAAGCATACGATGCGATCGCGAACCAGTTTTACATCAGCGATTGGTTTACCACACGCGACTGGCTCGCCAAGAATCAGGATGCCGCCAAACGCTTTGTCGGGGTGATCTACGATACGGCTCGCTGGGCCAATGCGCATCACGACGAATCGGCCGTCATTCTCGCCAAGTATACGAAGCTCGACGTCGATCGCCTGAAGCGTATGAACCGCTGCATCTATGCGACCGATCTCCGTCCGGCAATGGTGCAGCCGGTCCTCGACACCGCATTTAAGTACAAGGCGCTCGAAACGGCCACCAGCGCCGCAGCCATGATCGCAAAGGGCTTTTAGGGCAGCTCTGATGCCGCAGGCGATGACATGGGTGCTATTGCACGGTCAGCGTCGCGGTGGCCGTCCGGCCGAATTCTTCGGGGCGGTCGATCAGCCGTGCTTCCGCACCGGGCCAGGAGAATGTGCCGGGCGTGACCGTGCGCGCGATGTAGTGCAGCACGTAGATGCCGGGGCCGAGGTGATCGGCGTAGGCTTCGATGCGATCGTGGAAGATTTGCTGGTCGTCGATCTGCCAACTCTCCGCGGGTGCGGTCGTCGTGTTGGTTTTGAACGACGTATCGACGGCTTCCATGCCCGCCGGCAGCGGATCGGTGATTTGCACGCGATCGATCGGGTGATCGGTGATCACTTGGAGTTCGATGTCGAAGACTTGCGCGGCGTGGAGATCGACCGGTTGCGCGAGCATCGCGAGGCCCATCGTGGCCGCGGACGTTGCGGTGCCGGCCGGATGAACGATGCGCGTGATGCGCAGGCCGTTGAGTTGCCCGCGCTGCTCGCCGGCGAGGCGATAGCGATAGGTCACGGCATAATGCAGCGGTCCTTGGCTCGCGAGCGTGAGAGCGATGGTACTTTGTCCGCGCGGAAGCCGGGCTGCGGCGACGTTTGTGGTTTGGGCGGCAGCGCGATGGTCCGTGAACGCGACCGTAGCAACGGTCGCTGAAGCAACGGTTGCCGTGGCGTTGAGGTTGGGCGGAGGCCCGGCCGCCGCGGCGATGTCGACCAGCGCGTCCAGGGCGGCGGCATTCTGACACGCGCAGCCCCACGAGCCGTTGCGCCGTAGCGCCAGCATCGTGCGCGTGAGGCGGTCGACCGTCGCCGCATCGGCGTGCTGCGCCAAGAGCAAGCGCGTCATCAGCGCCTGCGCGACGACGGGTTGGGCGAACCAGCGATACCGCTCCGGCACGTTGAACGTTGCGAGTGCGCCGGTTTGGTAGATGCGGTCGCCGAGTGCGCGCGCTTCGTCGGTGCCGCGCTCCGTGTAACCCGGAGCGAGCAGCAGTAAACGCGCGAGCCGGATCTGATCGGCCAGATCGAACTGCGCTCGCGCCGCATCGATGTCGCCCAGATACGACGTGCGCCGGTCGCCTGCGTCGTTGATCGCATCGAGTGCGTGCAGACGTAGCTGGCTCTTGCATGGATCGGTCTTGCACCACTGCCAGGCACCGGGATCGGCCAACACGACGTTGGCAAAATTCACGGCGCGCGTGCGCGAAGCGGCGTTCACCGCAATGCCGGCGGCGCTCGCGCGCGTGTAGGCGTGCAGCACGTCGAGCGAGTCGAACGGATCGCTGCTCTTGGCGCCGGGATACGAGGCGAACCCGCCGTCGGGCCGCTGCAGGGTGGCGAGGAACGCCAGCGCGCTCGTCGCGTTTGTGCGTGCTTCGGCGGTTGGGCCGGTGGTGTTCGTGATCGCGGTCAGCCGCAGCACGTCGGCCGCAACCGTGAGCCGCCCGGCGGCACTGAGCGCGACACGGTCGTCATCGGCGAAGACGCTTTGCGCTGCGACGAGCGTGTCGGGGATGAGGCTGTTCGCGAGGACGAGCTGCAAGCCGCCGGTGTCGGCGGGCGTGTCGGCTCGGACGTCGAGCGGCACCGCAACGTTCCCGCTCGCGAGGACGCCGGTTGTAACCACGCTCTCCATCACGGCGCGATCGATGACCGATACGGGAATGGCGAAACCGTCGCTCGCCGCCGCGGCGCCCGAACGCTTTGCCGTGAACGTCGCCGTGCTCGTTCCCGGACCGCTCGCGATCATTGCGAAGCGATACGCTTTGGTGATCTGATCGACCGGTGCTGAAAACGTGGTCGTCCCAACCGCCTTTGTATCGACGAGAAACGCAAGCGGCGCGGTCAGCGAGCCGGCGATGGCGATCGTTCCGGCACCGGTGTTCGGCCCGTTCGTGACGGTGACGCCAGCGTTGAAGCGATCGCCGGGCCGCGCGAATTGCGGTACCACCGGGTTGACGATCAGCGGCTTGTTGGTGAGGAAGGTCGTCTCGCCGTTGCCGAAGCGGCCGTCGGCCGTCGCCGCAACGGCCATCACGCGCCAGGTCGTCAGATCGTCGGGCAATGTGAACGAAGCATCGGCGTCGCCGTTCGCATCGGTGACGATCGAGCCGGCGTAATACGCGAGCGGATCGAACTTGTGCCGGATGCGCGTGTCTTCAGCGCCGCCGGAGAGACCGCCGCCGTAGCCCCAGCCTTTGTCGACCGAACGCTTGAGCGTTTGCAGCACGAGCGATCCGCGATTGTCCGCGAAGCGCATCGAGATCGGCTGCGAATCGTAGACCTGCGCAACGAGATCGGGCAGCCGGTAGCCGCTGAGCTGCAAGACCGCGTCGTTGGCGACGATGAGCGTGAACTGCCCGCGCACGGCATGTTTGGCCCGATCGGTCAGGTGCAGGTGGATGGTTTGGCGCGCGGCGGGTTGCAGGCGAGACTTCAGCGGCGTGGCCGTGACCGTGAGGTATTTGCTATCGAGCGCGACGTTAAAGGAAGCAAAGCCGCTGCGCGCGATGGCGTTTCCGGTGTCGGCCATTGCGCCGCTCGGAAGTGCACCGCGGCGCACGGCGACCGCTTCGAATGCGGCATTCGGCAGCATCGCGGGCGTAACGGTAAACGACACGGTCGGTGCCGAGCCGCTCGCGTGCAGCAGTTGCTGCCACATCACGCCGCTGCGCACCACCGACACGAGAATGTCGGCGCTCGGAAACGGCGATTGGATGATCGCGTGCGCGATGTCGCCGGGCTTATAGGTGGTTTTGTTCAGCCGAACGTCGAGCACGTTCGGATCGCGCCCGAACCACGCGCCGGGACCGTTGCCGCTCACGTAGATCTGCACGTCGGTTTCCATCGCGTCGTTCGACGCGCCGGCGATGGTGGCACGAATGCGGTAGATGCCGGCGTCCGGCGGCGTCAGTTGCGCGACGACCGGGTCCGTGGCGCCCTCGATGTCGGTGCTCGCGACCGTCTTATAGGTGACGCTCTGTTCGGGCGTGTCGCCGCCTTCGACGACGGCCGTGGCCGAAAGGTACGTTGCGAGCTGCAGCTCGAGGTGTACCTTCGTTTGCGCAACGGCCGTGCCGTGCGGATCGAGCGCGATCACCGAAATCTTCGCCGGCGTTCCGGCCGTGGCGACGAAATCGGTCTTGAGGCCGATCTGGACGCTGCCGGGAAATGCGGTGAACGATTTGCTGTCGCCGACGGAGAGGTTTGCAACGTCGGTCGTGGCGGCGTCCACGCGGTACGTCATCGGGTAGGGCAGATCGGCAGCCACCGGCACCTGCAGCGATGCATTGCCCGATGCATCGACGGGAATGGTCTGTTGCAGAACATCGGACGTGACCGACGGCTGGTTTTCGGGCCAGAACCACTGGCGGCCGAAAGCGAAGTCCGGATCTTTGTCCCAGGTGTAGTTGGTGAGCTGGCGCGTGATTTCGTAGTACGTCGATGCGCCGGCGACCGGTGAGCCGAAGAGATACGTGCTCGTCGTTTTCGCCGCGACGCTCTCGCCCGCGACGGCGACGGTTGCCGGCAGTGCGAGCGTGACGCTGAAGTTCGGCGGCTTGAACTCAGCGACGCGGAAGCTGCCGTCGATCGTCTCGCCGTTACCGGCGCTGGCATGCACGTTGTAGTAGCCGAGCGGCGCGTTCTTGTCGATGACGATCGGGATCGAAGCGGTGCCGTAGGCGTTGAGCGTGATCTGCGGCAGCTTCCGCTTCTCTTGATTGGGAAGCTGCAGTTCGACCGTATAGTTCGCCGCTTTGCCCCGTCCCAGAACGCCGTGCGTGAGGAACCAGCCGACGGCGGTGAGTTGCGCCGTCTCGCCCGGCTGATAGAGATCGCGGTCGGAGAAGATCGTCCCGCGCGCCATCGGTGTGGCCGACGACCAGCCCGTGTAGAGGTTCGCCGAGTACGCGCCCGATGTGTCGTCGGTGCGCACGTACGTCCAATCCGTCCCGTCGCGAACGATCGTGACGAGCGATGGCGCGCTGTTCTGCCCGTTATCGAGTTCCGCGCAGCCGGAGTAGCCACCGCCGCTGAAGCGCGCGATGCCGTCGGCGCCGGTGCTTCCGGTCGCGCACGGAATCGCCGCGCCCTTTATCTTGTCGCTGGTTTGCGAGCGGTAGATCGCCACTTGCACGCCGGACGCCGGCGTGCCGTCGCTCAAGCGGTCGACCCGCACGAAACCGCTGTCGGGAAACCATTGCGCGAAGACGCCGAGGTTCGTCAACTGCACGAGGCCCGTAAACGAAGTATCCTTGGGCACCGTGGAAGCGATCGTGTACGCGAGCACGCCGGCCGGTCCGCCGAGTTGATCGCGCAGCGGAATGCCGATCGTGCGCTCGACGTTCGGCGCACCTGCGGTCGAGAGATCCACGTGGCGCGTTGCCGGCAGCGCAAAGAGCGCGGAATCGCCGCCCGACGGATCGTCGTTGATCACGAGGTCGGCCGGCGTCAACGCGACGAAACGCGCGCCGGCCGAGCCGTTGCGCACGTTCACGGCCGACACGTTGAGCGCCACTTTCAGCGGCGCGGGAAACAGGTTGGTGCCGGTCGGCGCCCACATCGACGGCGTCACGTCGGTCGTGCGGAACTTCGCGCTTGCCGCCATCCCCAGCGTTTGTCCGAACGTGTCGGCGAGCGTTGGATCGATCGTGACGGTGTAGTCGGTATTCGGTGCGAGCAGCGCGGGGTTGATGCCGACGGCCGAATCGCCCATCGTCGCGATGGCGGTGCCGGCTGCCGGCGCCGGTTGAACGTGGATTGCGCTTAGCGTCTTCGTATCGACCGGGTTGCTAAACGTGAGCGTCGGCACGCCGCTATCGAAGCGGTCGCTGCCCGGCGTTTGCGATTGCGTTAATCCATCGAAGCTGAGCGCGCCGTACGTGCGCAGGCGGCCTGCGAAGGCGGCGTTGCTCGGGAGGTTCCCGCGCGCAGACGCGATGCCCGGCGCGAAGACGATGCGATAGGACACGCCCTTCGCCAGCGTTTGCGCCGGTACGAGGACGTATGAGTATGCCTGCTGGGATGGATCGAAGGCTTGATCGGGCGGCGGTGAGGGCGACGCCGACGGTGAGGCCGTGGCCGGCAGTGCGAGTCCGACTGCGGCGCCGCCGGTGCTCGGCACGAGCGAACCGTGATCGATGAGGCTTTGCACGTCGAGCGCGGTATTCGCCGAAAGGCGGATTTTCGGATCGAGCGGGCCCGGATCTGCTTGCGACTTCGCATCGTCCTGGAGCGGAAGATCGCTGAGCGTCACTTCGGCGGTGTTGAAGGTCCAGGTGAAATCGTTCGCCAGCACGTGGCCGCGGGTATCGCTCAAGCCCTTGGCAACGGTGACGCGCACCCGCGTTGCAAGCGGCAGTGCGGCGTCGGCCTGAAAGCCGATCATGCGCGGCGTGAGGAAGCGGAAGTGTCCCGGTAGCGCGGGTGCGATCGTGAACTTCGCGAGCACCGCGGCTTCGTCGGCGCTTTCGAGTTTTTCGAGCGGAATGAGATCGTTGCGAAAGATGACGCGAACCTGCGCGAGCGTGTCGACGGTGCCCTGCGGTGCGAACGATGCGATGAGGCCTTGCGGGCTCGCAACCGGTGCCGGTGCGACCGGCTCGAGCGGGGCCGGTGCGTTGGTGCCGCCCGAATGACACCCGGCGATCGCGAATGCCGCAATCGCAACCAGGAGCGTCCGCCTCATATGCTTCAAGAACGATGGATGCGCCGCCGTTGGGTCGTCGCCCTTGCGAGTGTGCTGGCCGTCACGGCACTGTTTATCCTGCGCCCGATCGGCCCCGGCGCGTTCGCGTCGAGCGCCGGCGCCGTGCGCTTCGTCGACCGCGGCGGCTTGCCGCTGGGCACCGTACTCGCGCGCGATACCGAGCACGCCGTGCACGTGCCGTTGCGCGCGGTTTCGCCGCATTTCCTCGCCACGATCGTCGCGGTGGAAGACGCGCACTTTGCGCAGCATCACGGTGTCGACGCCGGAGCGCTCGTGCGCGCGGCATCGGAAATTGCGCGGCACGGCCACGTGGTGAGCGGCGGTTCGACGATCACGATGCAATTGGCGCGCTTGCGCTACGATCTGCCGCGCACGGTGTGGGGAAAGCTGCACGAGATCGTGCTGGCGCTGCGCATCGAGCGGGGCACCTCGAAGGAACAAATTCTCGAAGCGTACGTGAACCGGCTGCCGATGGGCGGCAATCTCGTCGGTATCGAGGCCGGCGCGCGCACCTACTTCGGCGTTCCGGCCGGCGATCTCGATTGGGCGCAATCCGCGACGCTCGCGGCGTTGCCCAACGACCCGGTCGGCCTCGATCCGTACGTGCACCGCGGCGCGCTCGAACGGCGCCGTGCGGCGATCGTCGCGTATCTGCGCGCGCACGGCGTGATCGGTGCGGAAGAAGCGCGCGCGGCGGCGACGGAACAACTCGCGATCGTGCCGCGCCGCGAAGGCATCGGCGATGCGCCGCAGTTGCTCTTCCGTTTGGCGGCATCGACGCCGGACGGCACGGAGCGCGTGCGCACGACGATCGACCGCGATTTGCAACGGTACGTCGAGAACACTGCGCAAGAAGTCGTCGCGGCCCTTGCCGACCGTTCCGTGCACGATGCGGCCGCGATCGTGATCGACAACCGCACGGGTGACGTGCTCGCGTACTTGGGTTCGCCCGAGTACTTCGACGCGCACAGTCTCGGGCGGAACGACGGCGTCGTCGCGCTGCGCCAGCCGGGTTCGACCCTCAAGCCGTTCATGTACGAGCTCGCCTTCGAGCGCCGCACGATTCGCCCAACGACGATCTTACAAGACGTGCCGACGACGTACGCGATCCCGGGCGCCCAGACATACGCTCCGGCGGACTACTCGGGAGAGTTCGAAGGGCCCGTGCGGCCGCGCATCGCGCTCGCCGACTCGCTCAACGTCCCGGCGGTGCGCACGCTCAGCGCCGTCGGCGTCGCCACGTTTCAATCGCGGCTGAAAGCGCTCGGCTTCGCGCACCTGAATAAGCCTGCCGACTACTACGGTCTCGGCCTGACGCTGGGCAGCGGCGAGGTGACGCTTGAGGAGCTGGCGCGCGCGTACGCGATCGTCGCGCGCGGCGGGCGACCGCTGCGACTGCGCTATCGGGACGGCGACCCCTCGATCAGCGCTACCGCGGATACGCGCATCGGCGATGAATCGACCTGGGAACTCATCACCGACATGCTCTCCGATGCGCAGGCCCGCGCGCGGGCCTTCGGTGTCGTGTCGCTCTTGCGGTTGCCGTTCCCGAGTGCGGTGAAAACGGGAACGTCATCGGACTTCCGCGACACGTGGACCGTCGGCTTCACGCGCGACGTGACGGTTGCGACCTGGGTCGGCAATTTCAACGGCGCGCCGATGCAGCGCATCACCGGCGTGACCGGAGCCGCACCGCTCTGGAACCGCATCATGCTGCACATCGCCGAAACGCGCGAGCCGGGCGCCTTCGCACCGCCGCGTGGCTATGTGCGCCGGCCGATCTGCGCTACAACCGGCGCAATCGCCGGCCGCAGTTGCGAGAGCGTCGTCTCGGAGTGGCTCGATCCCGCCGATCGGATTGCGTTGCACAAACCCGCGCCGCGCAGCGTTGCGCTCGGCATCGATTCACCGCGCGACGGCGCCAGCTATCTCCCCGGCGGCGCGATCCTCTTGCGCGCGAGCAGCGCGCTGGGACCGCACGTGCGCTGGTCGGTCAACGGGCGCAGCGCCGGTGATGGTCCGGCCGTCCCGCTGCGCTTGCAGCGCGGTCGCTATGTTATCGTCGCAAAAGGTTCGCAGGGCGCGGCGAGCGCGCATGTGGTCGTCGCCGATGGGCCCGCCGGCGCGCGCCGTTCCGGATTCACTGTTACGCGCTGAGCGTTTTCTCGTGCTGCGCGATAAACCGCGTAAGCAGCGCGACGAACGCCTGCGCTTCGCGCGGCTGAAATACCAAGAGGAG
>Ga0182013_10000193_pt1 | contig 79802 bp, 69 predicted proteins | sample 612S2MmetaG_FD_120487 | JGI IMG/M metagenome (GOLD analysis project Ga0182013, IMG submission 120487) | Permafrost microbial communities from Stordalen Mire, Sweden - 612S2M metaG | ecosystem: Environmental > Terrestrial > Soil > Wetlands > Permafrost | place: Sweden: Stordalen | collected... | reverse complement strand
CCCGTATCCCGGCAGATCGGGCATATAGACGCGAAATCCGGCCTTGGCGAGATAGGGCGCCAGCTTCCGCCAATCCTCGGCGCTTCCTCCCAGGCCGTGGATGAGCAGCACCACCGGCCCGCCTGCCGGGCCCTCCGCCAGGTAATGCACGCGGATTCCCTCGACGGTTACTCTGCGGCTCTCGACGCCGTGCAGAGCTTCATGCGCATACATCGATGCATTGAAATAACTCAACGGCCGCAGCCAGAATCCCAGGCCGGCAGCAATCACCAGCAGGACGATTATCAGAATGACCTTTCTCGCACCCTTCATTCTTCCTCCGCATTACAGAGATTTGCGCCTCGCCTACCACGGTCCTACGGCCCGTTTCGCAGTCTTTGTTCCATTTGCCATCCTTTTTCTATCACCCTGACCGTGATGGGATCGAGCTGTAAAGCGGAGTGGCTGTTCCACTCTGCGCGTTCGACCCAGCGCACTGCATCCGCATCCGACGCCGCTGCTAATTCGCCACCCGCCACGCGGCATAGGTAGTCGGCGAGCACGTAGTGGAAGCGCACGCGATCGCCGTCGCGGTGAATCCTGTCCAGGAGTTCGATGAGTTCAACCGGTTCGACGAGCAGTCCGGTCTCCTCCCTGATTTCGCGAACTACTCCTTCGGTGAGCGATTCGCCCAGCTCCAGCACTCCGCCGGGCAGCGACCAGCGGCCTTTCAACGGCTCGCCCCCGCGCCGCACCAGCAGCACGCGGCCATGGTCCACGATCACCGCGCCCACTCCTAACAGCGGCGCGTCCGGATATTCTCTTTTCATAACTGTAACCATATTGCGCATACCGCACGGTAACGCAAGTTTGTCCCACGCGCGCGGCTCCGATTGAATCGGTTCGGCACAGGTATCATCAAAAAGACAGGGGACACAAGAATGTCGGAATTAACACTGAAGATCGACGGGATGCACTGCAGCTCGTGCGTTCGCCGCGTCAGCCAGGCGCTGGCGACGGTGAAAGATGTCAAGGTGGAGGAAGTCCGGGTGGGTGCTGCGCGAGTCCGGTGTCCGGGGGAGCCTTCACTCGTGGCTCAGGCAATCGCCGCTCTCGAAGCGGCCGGATACACCGCGCACCTGGAACCGTAAGCTCCTCAATGACAACGCCGGCAACCGAATCGCTTACACTCCCGGTACTCGGCATGAGCTGCGCGTCCTGCCAGCATCACGTGGAATCGGCACTCGGTTCCACTGCGGGAGTGAAATCGGCGCATGTCGACCTGATGTCGAACCGGGCCAGCGTTGTTTTCGATCCGGCTATCACGGCTCCCGCGCAGCTTGTCGAAGCCATACGCGGAGCGGGTTACGATGCGGTGCTGCCAAGAAACGGAGTATCCGCGGCTGCCTCCGACACTCACAGCCTAACGGCATCCGCCGACCGCAAAGCGTGGGTGACGCTGGTTGCCGGGGCGGCGGCCATGATGCTGGCCATGCCGCTGGGCTCGCAAATGGGCTCGGCAGACCACGCTTTCATGCGCCTCGTGCCGTGGCTTTATGCGATCCGGCCGGATGTGCTGCGCTGGTTTCTGCTCATCCTTACTGCGCTGATTGTTCCCTGGGCCGGCGGCGGCATTTATCTTTCCGCATTGCGCGCACTGCGCCATGGCGCCACCAACATGAACACGCTGGTTGGTTTGGGCACCGCCGTAGCTTTTCTCTACTCCGCATTCTCAACCATCTCGCCCGGCCCGGGACGAGAGGTTTATTTCGACGCTGTTCTGCTGATTGTCGGCTTCCTGCTGCTGGGCAAGAGCCTTGAGGTCCGCGCGAAACGCCGCGCTCTCGGCGCTCTCGATGCCTTATCGCGCTTCCGGCCAGTGACGGCGCGGCGCCTCGCAGATGGGGTCGAGACCTCTGTGCCTCTTGAAGACGTTCGCCCCGGCGACACAATTGTGGTGCGTCCCGGCGAGCGGATTCCCGTGGATGCGACCATCCTCGAAGGGCGCACCAGCGTGGATGAATCCATGCTCACCGGCGAATCGACCCCGTTACCCCGGGAGCCCGGCGGGCGGGTTCTGGCTGGGTCTGTCAACTACGACGGCGCGATCGTTTGCCGCGCGGAGGGCCTGGGCGAGGCCACCGTGCTGGCCCAGATCACACGCATGGTGCAACAAGCTCAGGGATCGCGCGCTCCCATGGAGCGGCTTGCCGACCGCGCCAGCGCCATCTTTGTTCCCGTGGTGCTGGGGCTTGCGCTGATCACGTTCGTTGCCTGGCTGCTCGCGGCTCATTCGGTCGCTCTCGCCCTGGCCAGCACTGTCGCGGTCCTGGTGATCGCCTGCCCCTGCGCAATGGGCCTTGCCGTTCCGGCCGCGCTCACCGTGGCCGTGGGCCGGGGCGCGCAGTTGGGGATTCTATTCAAGGGGGGCGAAGCGCTCGAGCGCCTGGCTCACCTTGACCTGGTCGCGCTTGACAAGACCGGAACCATCACCGTTGGAAGGCCGGTGCTCGAGTCGATTCACTCGGGCGGAAAGTTTGGCGAGGACGATCTGCTGCGCATGGCCGCGGCGGCCGAAGAGCGGTCAAACCATCCACTGGCACATGCGATCGTCGATTTTTCACGGGGTCGGGCATTGAAGTGGCCACCGGCTGAAGACGTGCAGATCGTCCCCGGCCGCGGCCTCACGGCACGGGTCGAGAACCACGATTGCCTGCTGGGAAACGAAGCGCTCTTTGCCGAAAGCTTTATCAAACTGCCCGCCGATCTACCGCCGCCTGGAGCCGGCGTCACGCGTCTCTCGATGGCTTTGGACGGCAATTTTGCCGGTTATTTCGATGCCCGCGATGCGCTTCGGCCCGATGCTGCCCAGACCATTGCCACCATGCGGAATGCGGGTCTTCGTATCCTGATGCTGACTGGGGATTCGCTCGCTGCAGCAGCGCCCATCGCCGCACAGGCCGGCATCACGGAGGTTGAAGCCGCTCTCGATCCGGCCGGAAAGCTGGCGCGGATTCGGGCGTTGCAGCAATCGGGCCTGCGCGTGGCCATGGTCGGCGACGGCATCAACGACGCCGCCGCACTGGCCCAGGCCGACGCGGGCATCGCCATCGGCTCCGGCGCAGACCTGGCTCAGGAGGCCGGCGATGTGCTGTTGCTGCGCACGCAGCCTCCCTTGATTCCGGCTGCCATTGCTCTGGCCCGCGCCACGCTGGGCGTCATGCGCCAGAACCTATTCTGGGCTGCAGGCTATAACCTGCTCGGGATTCCTTTGGCGGCGGGAGTGCTTTATCCCGCGTTTCACATCCTGCTGACGCCGTGGATGGCTGCCGCTGCCATGGCGCTGAGTTCAGTGTGCGTTCTGCTGAACAGCCTGCGCCTGCGCGGCTGGCGGACGTCAGGTCAGGCAGCATCTCTTACGCCCGCGACCTGGAGTGAGGGCGCGCAAACCATCCGGTGAAATTCGGGTGGGTTAGGCCCTGTTTTTCGCGAAAAATGGAAGGAAACGGGCCGAAAACGAACGAAATTATGGGGTGATTTTTACCGTTTGCCAACGTGTTCTTGATCGTAAGATATTGATTTTAAAATACTTATTACAAAATGTTCATCACCGGAGGGGCTTCTAACGGGCTGAGGGGGGTGGGGTCCCGGTAAAACCGGGGGGAGACGGGGCAAAAAAGGCCCCGGCGCTCACACCTGAAACATGGAATTGGACGGTACCTTCTCGCACTTCCCAGTGTGAGGCTTTGCGGGCTAATTGTACGCAATGGCGCAGAGTTCGTGGAAAACGTTCGCATAGCCGACATATCGGGACTTATTCGATGACTTTCGCTCTAATCGCTCAGAATAGGCGTTCTTTTCGTCAGAGGCTCTTAACGCGCAAGACTCTTGAGCAAAGCAGCGAAATCACGCCCCGACCGCAGGAGACCTAGGGCCTGCTCGCGACTGTCAGCGATGCCTACATGTTTCAAAAAATTCGGAATGTTGCCGCACGGTTCACGCCGAACCGCTGTTCAATTCCATTTGGGGTTTGACTCTTTGGGTTGCTTACCCTTCTTTGCGGCTTTCTGGCCGTCCTCCGCCCATTTCAATGCGGTCTTTACTTCGCCATCGCCCTTGTCGATCGCCAGGGCGGATTGGAGGTTGGTGATGGCCAAGTCCCACTGGCCTAACCGTCCGTAGGAGATGCCAATGCCCCAGTAGGCTCTGGCTGGGTCTGCCTTTAGAGAAATGGCGATTTGAGCCTGCGCGATGCTCTCCTGATAACTACCTGCCTGGTAGGCCAGACGCGCCTTGTTGAGAGGGACAAACGTCTCAAGCGTCTGAAGGTCAGGGACGGGGTGGGAGACCTCCGCTGCCTTGGCGGCTTGGAGAAGTTCCGGTTCCATGGGGCGCACACAAACCGCACCCATGTACGCATGTGTCAATTCTTCGGTGCTGAGCGGGTTCCACTGAACCGACTTTAGTGCCGCCTCCCATACAGATTCTGAATCTGTCTGAGATGTCTGGTCCGTTGTTATTTGTAGCGTGATGAAATCGGTCGGGACAGGTGACAGATAAGCTTCCCATGCAGATTTGTCATCATCTTGAGATTGAGTTGCGGTCCATATCGCCATGGATTGGCCAAATAAGTTAATCGCACCTCTGAAGGCCAATGCGCTGTATTTCTTCCCGGGGACAAGATCCTCATCTCTGCAACCATGATAGATGGCAATATCGGCAGACGTGCAGACGGGAAGCGGATTAACCCGGATTATTTCTATTGCATGCTTAACTTCATCCAGAGTTGGAAGGCGCCAACTGGCGAAGCCTCCGTTATGTAGAGAGGCGCAATAATCGTTCGCCTGCTGCCAGGTTAGTCCGATCCAGAACTGGGACCTGCTCGGCACCGCGACTTTGGGGTATGTGGATGGACCAGCGTGAATTTGCCCGGTCCACATAAGCCCCGTCGATGGATCAGGCCACCAGGTGGTGGGGTCCTTAGTCCATTCCTGGGCTCGGCAGCATTGTGTGCTGGACATAATGAAGCATAGAAGCGCGAGTGCGGCACAGAGATAGGATTTCAAGACTGATAAACCTTTCTCACGATTGTGAACCTTGGCGGCTTGATGGCTTTCATTTCCAGACGGGCGGTTTGTCTTTGGCGGATTTGCCATGCTTCGCGGCTTTCTGGTTAGCCTTGGCCCATTGCAGGCTGTCTTTGGCCTCATCGTATCCTTTGTCGATTTTGAGCGCGGACTCAAGGTTGGAGATAGCTTGATCCCATTGGCCCAGCCGACCGTAGGAGATCCCGATACCCCAGTAGGCAATTGCGGGGCTCGCCTTGAGAGAAATGGCGATTTGCGCCTGCGCGATGCTTTCCTGATAGTTGCCAGCCTGGTAGGCCATACGCGCTTTATTGAGAGGTATGAATGTCTGAAGCGTTCGGATGTCGGGAACGGGGTGGTTAACCTGAGCCGCCGCGGCGGCCGCAAGAAGGTCAGGTTCCATCGAGCGGACACAGAGAGCTTCTCCATTTGTTTCTGTTCTATCTCTAGTGAAGGGCCAGTTCTTTAAATCTCCTGGGATAGAAACGATCCACGCCTTTTGGGGATCAGGCTGAGATAGTGTCGAGGTCCAAATCCAGACAAGAAGACTTATATCAATGCCGTCTTTGAGACCTATCTCTTTGTACGGTACTAACTCGTGGTCCATCGCCGAGAACCAATGTGTAGTCTCTCTTATTTCAGTAATCGCTTCCACCTCGTTTAGCGTAGGTAACCGCCATCCAGCAAACCCGGCAAGCTGGAGTGAGTTGCAATAATCGTTTGCTTGTTGCCAATTGAGTCCATTATTTACTCCTACCGTGCCGTTCCCTGGCACCTTCGAAGCTGGGTGCGGGCTTGCGTGCATTTGCCCGGTCCACATAAGCCCCGTCGATGGATCAGGCCACCAGGTGGTGGGATCCTTTGTCCATCCCTGGGCTCGGCAGCATTGTGTGCTGGACACAATAAAGCATAAAAGCGCGAGTGCGGCACAGAGATAGGATTTCAAGACTGATAAACCTTTCTCACGATTGCGAACCTTGGCGGCTTGATGGCTTTCATTTCCAGACGGGCGGTTTGTCTTTGGCGGTTTTGCCATGTTTCGCGGCTTTCTGGTTAGCCTTGGCCCATTGCAAGCTGCCTTTGGCGTCACCGTATCCTTTGTCGATCTTGAGCGCGGACTCAAGGTTGGAGATAGCTTGATCCCATTGGCCCAGCATGCCGTAGGAGATGCCGACGCCCCAGTAGGCATCAGCCAAGTCCGGCTTGAATGCGAGAGCACTCTGCGCCAGGGCGAGAGCGGCCCGGTAGTCCCGGGCCTGGAACGCCTGGCGCGCCTTATTTAGCGGAACATTGGCTTTCAGCGTCAGGAGGTCAGGAACTGGGTGATTGATTTCGGCGTCTCGGGCAATCTGGAGAAGATCGGCATCGATAGGTCGCGCGCAGAGCACGGCATTGCGGTCCGATAACTTGGAGACGCGCTCATGGGCATTGGCCAAATCCGGGCTGATCATTGCTGCCAACTGCCCTTTAAACAACATGCCGAAGACGTCGGGAGGACCCATGAAGACCGACCAAATCAGTTGATTGCCCGCGGAAGTCGATGTCCAGACGCGTGTTGCCTCGATGGTTTGTACATTTCCCTTGAAACCGAGATAATCAACGGTCTGTTCGATTCCGTTCTTATCCGTTTCGGTGACCGGATAAAGGTATTCCTCGCTCCTCATCTCGGAGAGCGTGGGAAGCCGCCAGCCGGAGAAGCCACCGAGCGTGAGAGATGAGCAATAAGTGCCGGCATCGTCCCAGGTCATCGTGCCGCGTAGTGCAAAGGAGGATCGTCCTGTCCACATGAGGCTGGTCGATGGGTCCGGCCACCACGTCGTCGGCACTTTCGGCGATTGAGCGGGGTATAGTTGCGTGCTTCCCACAATCAGGGACAACGAGGTTAGAAACGGTCCAACATGACTCTTCAAGACCGACATATAGGCGCTCCGAACTACCGGAGAGAAACGTCTTCTCGGAACGCAAGCCCAGAGTGGAAGTCAAGTGTAGAGGTTGCGTCGCCGCCGACACTTGCCACGTCGCCCAATCGTTGCGCGTTGGCGTCACGGAAGTTGCAAGCGAACAGGGCTAAGTTGTCAATGCTCAGTATTGATGGTAAACCCTTGGGTATCATCTGCCAGCGGCGAATTGAGCCGGGGCTTGCAGCGACAAACCTGTTTGACGGTCGAATTACAGGCCAACGGATTTCCTGAGCATGATTTATGCGCGATTCTCACAATTACTCCCTTGAAACGCCCCGGTATCCGCGAATAGATTTCGGGTGGATGGTGGCCAATTCGGAGGCTTCGGCGGGTTGGGGATATCAAGAACAACCGCGGCCCGGGCGGGGCTCGCTCGGCTTTCGGTGTGCCGCTGGACGCCATGCCTCTGCATCTTGCGGGGAAATGAGGCCCGGGCCTAAAGGCCCCTTATCGAACTGCTGCTTTCAGGGGCCTGAAGGCCCCTGCTCCCTCCGGAATTTCCGATCTGACGCTGTGGTATATAGCCGCAGCGCGGATCACACGGTGTTCTCTATTACCCCGACCGCGTGATTGTGTGATTCAGGTCTCCCACCCTAGCGGCACAGGCAAAGACGCGGCGAGGGTGGGGCACCCAAAACCTAATTACCGAATCACCAGGTCACGGTGCCACGCGCGGCCCTTGTCGGCAAAGATTACTTGCCTCTTCCTGGCTGCGACCGGCCGGCAGGGTATTGATCCAGTCGGCTATCTCGTCGACGGCAAGCTGGTCGTCGTAGAGAAGGCTGTGCATGAGGCGGTTGCGCACGAACCCTTCGCTTGAAAGCGGCAACAGCGACACACTCCACGTACCTTCAGGCGTGGATTCGGCGGTGATTTCATAGATCAGGGCGGCGATCAGGGCATCTCCACCGAACGACAGCGCCCCAATCAGCGCGAAGGGAAGCACTGAGGCCGCGAATGCCGCTCCGACGACAAAGGCCGCCAGGTAGGGAACGAGGTAGAGCATGGCGAAGTAGCCCGCGACCAGAGTAAAAATTGCCTCTCGCAGCGTTACTGAAATCAGTGCTAGCCCCAGCAGCACCAAGGTCAGCAGCAGGCAATTGGCAACCAGGACGCGGGCATTTGCGCGCCAGCCGGCTGTTTTCAATGCCGGCGAAGAGATCCATGGACGGCGCGGCAGCTTTTTCACCAGCTTTGACTCCCGCACTGCCTCTACGACTGCTCCTACGGTTCCAATCGCGGCGGTGAGAAGCCAACTCACCAGGTGATACGCCGAGAGGGCAGCCGATGCTTCGTCTCCACGGGTGCGCAAGATCTTCAGCATCGCGTCCTGGGGAACCTGGTAATGCAGGCTCTCCCACAGTGCTTCGGCCTTTTTGCGGGCGCGCTTGAGCAGGAAAACCAGAAGCAGAAGCGGGGCGACAACGGGCGCCCACATTACATCGTCGGCCTTCAAATCTGCCCATGCTACCCAGGGGTTGGTCTTGAGCCAAAGCGAAAGGTGATGAGCATTCGACCATCTCTCCAGCGGGAGAGAAAGCACGGCGGCAAGAATCGCGATCACACCAAGCCCGAGCAGATTTTCGGTGATGGCTGGAGTTTTTCGCCTTCTCACATTCAGGAAGGGCGTCGAAAGGCAGACCAAACCGACTTGCCGGTGCAGCCCTCCTTCGCTGATGGCTCGCAGCGCGATATTGCCACCATGCGAATGGGCGATGATCACATGGGCTGCACCGGGAAACTGAGCGATGCGTTCCTGCACTTCCGCACGCAGCTTGCTGGTAGCCGCCTCACGGGCCTGGAGGGAGTTCTTGCCGCTCCACCGGACCCGGTCGAGAAGCAGCAAGCCTCCCAGCCTGGCGGCCAGCCGCTCTGAAAACTGTGAGTGATGAGAGATCCAGCGGGCATCGGCGGACCAGGTACCGTGCACCAGGTAGATAACAAATCGTGGGTCTTGTTCCCGGTAACTCTCCAACTCCGCTCGCGCGATCTCGGTCTTTCGTCCGGCCTGAACAAGGACATGGTCGAGTTCGAGCGGTAACTTCATGCTGTGACCCCTCGCGGGATGCTTTTGTACAGTCACTATACCGCGACTTCGGCCTCTGCCATTCGCCCTCCATTCATCTTGACATTCGGGGAGAAAACGGATGAAAATTGCTCGATCTCTGTTTGAGCAGTGAGCGGGCATAATCCCCAGGGTAACAATGCTCCGCAGCTCGAATACGACCCGATCGATCGGACCTTGGAAAAATCAAGCAGCGCATAGGTGCGCTCCGGCGCAGGCTTCGCCGCAGGAGGGAATTGAATGTCGTGCCCGCAATGTGGATTCGCTCTTAACCAGGCCAGCCGGTTCTGCCCCTCGTGCGGAGTGGCGACCGGAATGACCGTTCCGGCCATCAACCAGCCCCGCAACGCCTCGGTTCAGCCCGCGATCAATTATGAGCACCATCTTGCCAAGGCCAGGGGATTCGGGCAGATTTTCGGCATCCACCCCGCCATCGCCTTCCTTACGCTGGTGGTGGACATGATGCTGTTCGGCGGAGAGATCGCGACCCTGGGCGCAATCCTGCCTATTTCGATCGTCTCCGGCTTGATTCTTGGCGTCATTGCTTACCTGGCGCAAAGAAAGTGGTACGGAGACGATAAAGATTCCGCCATCATCAAGGCGCTTATTCTGGCTTTTCTTACCGCCATTCCTACGCCTCTGCCTGCCATTCTTTACGTACCATCGGGAATCGTCGGCCTGATCCACAAACTGCGGGGGAAGTAGAGCAAGCGGGGTATCGAGTCCGGCGGGTCACACAGGCTAAACTAAGGGTAGAGCCCGCTTGTGCGCATCCTCACCCGCTACATCCTCGGCGAGATTCTCTCCCACGCGCTCATCGGCTGCGCGCTCTTCACCTTCATTCTTTTCATGCCGCAGCTGGGGCACATCCTGGAGATCGTGGTCCGCAACAGCTCCACGCTCACCAACGTCTTCGAGATCTTCCTGTTCACGCTGCCCAATCTGTTCCGGGTCACTATCCCCATGGCGGTGCTGGTGGGCATTCTACTGGGTCTGAGCCGCCTGGCTGCCGATAGCGAAATCATTGCCATGCGCGCCTCGGGGCTGGGCATTGGATACTTTGTGCGCGTGTCCTCGATCGTAGCCATCGGCGGAACGCTGCTGGGTCTGGGCAACTCACTCTACCTGGCGCCGCGGGCCAACCAGGCAATCCTGGAGATGGAACAGTCTCTGGAAACCTCGCAGGCCTCGTACGAGATCCAGCCGCGCGTTTTCTACGAGGACTTCAAGAACGCGGTCCTTTACGTGCAAGACGTGCGCGCCGGCACGGGCGCGGCAAACTGGCGCCAGGTCTTCATGGCCGATGTCAGCGACCCGTCCAACCCCGTTATCACCACGGCCGCCTCGGCGACCGTAGTGAATGACAGCAGCCAGGAGCTGCTGATGCGATTGCGCGACGGCGCCCGGCATGAAACCGTGGCCAACCAGCCCGGGCAGTACAACATCTCCGCATTTACCACCACCGATATGCCGTTGGCTCTCAACCAGCAGAGCGACATTCACCTGGGCCGCATGGATACGGCCATTTACGCATTGCCGATGGATGCGCTGATCGAACGCACGCATGGTCCCGACGCCAAGCGATTTCTTATTGAGCTGCACAACCGGTTTGCCTTTCCCGCCGCCTGCCTGGTGCTGATGCTGGTGGGAGTTCCTCTGGGAGTGGCTTCGCGCCGCGGGGGAAAGAGCTCCGGCTTTGTCTTCACCATTCTGCTGGTGTTCGTTTACTACTTCCTTTCTTCGACCGGCATCGCGCTGGGCCGCCAGAACAAGCTGCCCGCTTTCCTGGCCGTCTGGTCGGCGAACCTGCTGTTTGCCGGCGCGGGAGTGTTTTTGCTTTGGCAAATCGCTACCGGAGGCCGCCTGCTGAGCACTCTTACCGGCTGGTTTTCACATGCTCCCAGGCCCAAGCCGGCGGCCGAAGGGAAGAGCAATGGCTCTCCGCTTACCGGCTTGCTCGATAAGCTGCAGCCGCGCATTCAACGCACCCGATCGCGCAACGCCTTTCCGCGCATTCTCGACGAATACGTCATACGCGAATTTGTCACCATGTTTCTGCTGGTCCAGTCGGGATTCGTGCTGCTGATGATTGTTTTCACGTTTTTCGACCTGGTGGGCGACATCCTTCGCAACCACATTCCGCTCCCCACGGTGGGCGCCTATCTGTTTAATCTCACCCCCAGCATGCTCTACCAGATTGCGCCTCTGGCGGTCCTGATTGCCGCCCTGGTGATCTTTGGCGTCCTCAACCGTAACAGCGAGATTATTGCCATGAAGGCAACCGGCATCAGCCTGTACAGGATGGTGATTCCAATTGTTTCCATTTCCCTGATTCTTGCGATCAGCCTGTTTCTGTTCGACCAGTATTATCTGCCCCAGGCTAACCGCAGGCAGGAGGCTCTGCGCGCGGTCATCAAGGGCCGTCCCCCGCAGACCTTCCTTCATCCCGAACAGAAGTGGATCTTCGGGCAGACCCATGCCGGCGAGCCCGGCCGCATCTTCTACTACCAGTTCTTCGATCCGTACCGCAACGAGTTTGCCAATCTCTCGGTCTTCGAGTTTGATCCTTTCACTTTCCAGATCTCCCGCCGCATCTTCGCCGCGCGGGCCGTGTGGGATCGCGATTCCGCCTCCTGGACCCTGATGAACGGCTGGCAGCGAGATATCCAGGGCGCAAATGTCTCCACGTATCGTGATTTCCTCAAGACCACTTTCCCGGAAATTCACGAGCCTCCCGACTACTTCACCAAGGAAGACCTGCAGGCACAGGAGATGAACTTCGGCCAGCTTGATCACTACATTCGCGATTTGCGTCAGAGCGGTTTTGACACCATGCGGCTGCGGGTGGCGCTATGGCACAAGCTGGCGTATCCGCTGGTGGCGGTGGTGATGGCGATTCTGGCCATTCCATTCGCTCTCTCCATGGGCCGCCGCGGGTCGCTGTCGGGCATCGCCGTGGCCATCGGCGTGGCCCTGGCGTATTTCGTGATCGATGGGTTGTTTGGCGCCCTCGGCAACGTCAATTTTCTGCCTTCGGCCCTGGCGGCGTGGTCCTCGGATATTCTTTTCGGCCTGATCGGCGGCTATCTGCTGCTGCGCACGCCGACCTAGGCGGCCTTCGGCTCATCCCCGTTACAATAGACACATGTTTCGCGACCTGCGCCCGCTCTTCGTGCACATGCGCCGTTACCGCTGGGGATACCTGTGGGGCACCCTCTCGTGCATCTGCACCAATGCCATTGCGGTGCAGTTTCCCAAGGTTCTGGGCAAGGCCATCGACGCGCTGGGCCACGGTGCCACCCGCGAGAAGATTCTGGTGTTCTCCGGACTGCTGGTCGCCATTTCCCTGGGCAAAGGCATATTTCTCTACGCGCAGCGCTGGATTTTGATCGGCATCTCCCGGGAGATCGAATTCGACCTGCGCAATGACCTGTTCCGCAGACTCGAAGTTCAAGACTCGGGATTCTATCAGCGCTACCGCACCGGCGACATCATGGCCCGCATGACCAACGACCTGAATGCCGTGCGCATGCTGTTGGGCCCGGCGCTGATGTATAGCGCGAACACCCTGTTCCTAAGCGTATTCGCGCTTGTCTACCTGCTGCACATCAGTCCCTATCTGACCCTGGTGGCCCTGGCGCCGATGCCCTTCGCGAGCATCCTGATCCAGTACTTCGGCAGCAGGATTCATACCCGCTTCGAGCGCATCCAGGCCAGCTTTTCCGATATCTCGGCGCAGGCCCAGGAAAATTTCTCAGGCGTGCGATTGATCCGCGCCTTCGCTCGCGAGGACTCCGAGATCGGACTGTTCGAGCGGCTGAACCGGGAGTACATTGCGCGTGCATTGAGGCTTGTTCAACTGATGGGGATGCTGTGGCCCACGCTCGAATTCATCCTCGGCATTTCCATGATCATCACCTTGCTGGCAGGCGGCCACCTGGTGATCGCGCATCGCATCACGGTGGGCGATTTTGTGGCCTTCAACACCTACATGATTCAGCTCATCTGGCCGATCATTGCCGTGGGCTGGGTGATCAACATCTTCCAGCGTGGGACCGCATCGGTAAAGCGCATCGACGAACTGCTGAAAGCTGAGCCCACCATCGACGACCACTCCGCGGTTTCGGGTTTTGGACCAGATTCAGTCCTGAACGGAGAAATCGAATTCCGCAATCTCAATTTCAGCTACGGCGGGAATCCGGTTCTCCGCGACATCTCACTGCGCATTCCGGCCGGCTCAAGCCTCGCGATTGTGGGCCCGACTGGATCAGGCAAGTCGACGCTTGTGAACCTGATCTCGCGGCTCTACGAGGCGCCTGAGGGGTCGTTGCTGATCGACGGACGCCCGGTGCGCAACTACCCGCTCGAGGTGCTGCGACGCAATATCGGCATGGTGCCGCAGGAGACATTCCTGTTCAGCGACACGATTCGCGAAAACCTGGCCTTCGGAGCGCCGAACGCGAACGCGGAGGAGTTGCTGAAGGCAGCCGAAGCGGCTCACATCCTGAAGGAGTTTGAAGAGTTTCCTCACGGCTTTGAGACCATGGTGGGCGAACGCGGTGTGACCCTTTCGGGCGGTCAAAAGCAGCGAGCCGCTATCGCCCGCGCCCTGCTGCGCCGTCCCGCAATCCTCATTCTGGACGATGCGCTGGCCAGCGTCGACACGTACACCGAGGAGCGCATCCTGGGCGGCTTGCGCGACTACACGGATACGGCGACCACTATCCTTATCTCTCACCGGGTGTCAACAGTGCGCAATGCCGACCGGATCGCCGTTCTCGATCGGGGCAGAATCGTTGAAGTCGGCGGACACGATGAGCTGCTGGCTCTTGACGGCTACTACGCGGGTCTCTACCAGAAGCAGCAACTCGAGGAAGAACTTACCGTGGCAGGATGATTTCGATCCTCTCCGAAGACGGCCGGGCGGCGCAGCAACGCCTCATTGTGCCCTTCGATTTCCCCTCTAAATCGTAGCCTTTCGATCAAGCATTCCAGCGCGAGCCGGAGGCCGATCCGAGGCCGTAACTGTCGTTTTCGAGATTCGTCTCCATTCGCCCCCGAGCGGCCGCAACTTGCGGCGGAGTCGGATTGACCTCGGGGTCTTTGGCCACCTGCCGCCAAGCATCGCGAACGTTCTTTACACAGTCGATCGCGTGTTCAAACTTGGCCCTGGAAGCCGATTGCGAGGCCTGAAGTATCTGGGCAAAAACTGTAGCGTAGAATTCGCTGAGCACCTGTGCGGGCCGCCCTCCTACGTCCATGCGGAGCCTTGCCTGGAGATGAACGATGATGTCCAGCGCGCGCTTGACCGCTGCCCGGCGTTGTTCAGGGTCGCCCCGTTCCACTGCATCGATCGCGGCATACAGAAAGCGAATGATGCCATCGTACAGCGCCACAACAAGATCGACGGCCGAAGCGCCATCCAACACGTGATCCCGATAACCTGCCATGAGTGTATTTTCCTTAACCGTTTGAGTTTTCGTTGTAGCCGCTGATCGCCGAGTAGAGCTCGTTGACGCCCTGCAACTCGGTGGGCAGCTGCTGCATGATTTCGTTCGCCGAGTTCAGTTCCGCGGTCAGGCTGGTTTGCTGCGCCGAGATGTAACTCTGTTCTTTGGAAATCTCAGCGTTCAGCGTGGACTCGATGTTGCTGTTGGAACTCGAGGCCAGGGACAGGATGCCCGTCGCCGAACCGGTCCCGGCGTTGGTAAGCATGTTGGAGAATGTCTGTCCCCAACTGTTGGCATTCTGGAAGAACCCGGACACGGATGAAAAATCCGTGTTGAGCACTGAATCGAGAGAGTCGGCGTCGAAGGTCAGCGTCCCGTCATTGTTCACGCTGACGCCCAGCGCGGTGAGAGAGCCGATGTCCGAGGAGGTGTTGTAGTTGAGCGCCGTGGTGGTTGGGTTGGTGGTGTCCGCGAGGTTCGAGGTCACGGTGAGCGCCCCGGCTGCTCCGTCGGACGTTGATGTCAGGGTGAGACCGGTTCCGGCTTCATTGAGCGCCGCCGAGACGCCGCTGAGGCCGTTGATGGCCGTCATGAGGCCGGAGAGGGTGTCGTTCGACGAGTCAAGGGTGACGGTTTGCGCGTTGCCGCCGCCCACCTGAATGGTGAGAGAGCCGGAGAGCGTATCGGTTGCGCTGGCTACCGCGCCGAGGTTTCCGCTGTCGGGGGTGGCGTCGGTGTACCCTCCCGTGTCGGAGTAGGTGAGCGCGGTTGGCGTGACGGTGCTGAGCCCGGAGGTGACGGTCAAAGCGCCGCTCGTGCCCTCGGTTTGCGAGGTGAACGTCAGTGTCGATTCGCCCTGGCTGGTGGTGACGGCCGCAGTGACACCGATGTTGGCGGAATTGATGGCCGCAACCAGCCCGGCGAGCGTGTTGACGCCGCTGCCGGTGTAGATGGTGTTGGGCGCCGGAGAACTCGGCGCGGCGCCAATTTGAATGGTCTGCGCAGTGTTGCTGCCCACCTGGAGAGTCAGCGAGCCGGAGAGCGTGGTGGTGGAGGTCGATGAGATGGCGTCCATATAGCCGTTGGGATTCTGCAAGTTCAGCCCGCTCAATAACTGCTGCTGCAAAAGCGACAGCGTGGGCGAACCGAACAAGGGCTCGGCCGTGCCGGAACTGGTATTTCCCTCCTGCGTGTTGACGGCGCTGATCAGCGAGTTGTAATCGCTCACCATCTGGGCCATCGTGCTTTCCACGCCGCTGTTATCGTTTGCAATGACCACCTGGATCGCATCCGGCGAAGCCGACAAAAGCTGGAAGGTCAGGCCGGGAATCAGGTTGGACACAGTATTCGAGGAACTTTGGATGTTGGGCTTGCCGTCGATGGTAAGGTTGGCATCGGCCCCGGTCACCGCGGAGGTGTAGCCCAGCGTGCTTGAGTTCGTATCGATCAGGCTCGAGTTCACAGTCAGCGTGCCGGCGCTCCCGGATGTTAGCGACCTCAGAGTGAGGCTCACCGAGCCGTCGCTGTTGGTAACTGCCGCGGCGGTGAGTTGAGAGGAATAGTTGTCCTGAAGATAGGTAGCCAGATCACCCATCGTGCTGCCGCCGGTTGTGGACTCCACTTGACTCATGGTGACCGATATCGGCGTTCCGCTTCCCGTTTGAATCGAGATCGACCCTTGCAGCACGTCGCTGCTCCCGACTGCGGGCAGGGTCCCGGTTGAGGTGGTCGCGGCTGTCGAACCGGATGCGTCGATGCCAGCTGTGCCGGAGTAACTCAGGATCTGGCCCGTGCCGGCCAGCGTATTGCTGCTTACCGCAATGTTTCCGCCGGCTCCCGAGGTTCCCGAAGTCAGGCTGAGCCAGGAGCCCGTCGAGTCGTTTTCAACGTTTGCCGTGATGCCCAGTCCCGAAGAGTTGATCGAAGAAGCAAGGTCGGAGAGAGTGTCGGCGCCGCTGCCGGTGTAGGTCGTATTGCTTGCGGGCCCGGTACTGGGCTCTGCGCCCATGGTGAATGTTTCAGCTGTGCCGCTGCCAACCGCGAGAGTGATTGATCCGGAGAGCGCCGCGGAAGACGAGGAAATCTCGGCCAGGTAGCCGCTCGAGGTCTGGGCCAGGCTGTTCACTACCACGGTGTGCGTTCCGGCAGTGGCCGAAGAGGAGGCTGCCGTGAGTTCGAGCACATTGGTGTTGGAGCTGGAGCCGGTTTTCTGTGCCAGGATCCCCTGAAAATCGGTCAAATTGCTGAGGTCATTGGAGAGATTCGAAAAGAGCGTGCCCAGGCTGGAGATGGCCGTGTCCTGGCTTTCAAGTGAAGTCAGTTGCGTCTTCCAGGGAGTTTCGACGTTTTGAAGGTTGCTGACAATCTCGGACACGGTCGTGCTCACGTCGAAGCCTGTGCCGCTGGTTGGCGATCCGAAACTTAGTCCTACTGTTCCCATGGCGCGCTCCGCGAAGACCGGATGCAGCCCGTGAGCCAGACGCTCAGGGCAGGCATTGGAGAAAACTCATTGCGGTGAGGGTGTGCTCAAAAAGGCGAGGGCGCCCTCGCGGACGCCCTCGCCGGTTTGCGTAGCGTTGATTACTGCAGCAGCTTGGTCACTTCCTGTTCCATGCTGTTGGCCTGGGCCAGGGCCGAGATGCCGGTCTGGCTGAGGATTTCGTACTTGGACATGTTGGATGTTGCGGAGGCGTAGTCGGTGGCCTGGACGGCGTTTTGCGCCGACTGCACGTTCTCCTGCTGGGTGCTGATGACCTGACTGGCGGCATTCAGCGTGTTGATCTGGGCGCCGACGTAACCGTCCTGCGCCGCCACGTCCGAGATAGCGGTGTTGAGATCGTTCAACGCCACCTGGGAATCGGCCTGGTTGGTCAGGTCGGTCCCGCTCAGATTGGTACCGGCAGCATCCGAGTAATTGATGGTCGCGGTTGCCGCCGTCGTGGTGGAGGTGCCGGCGCCGACGGCGACGGTCACGTTGGCATTTGTAAAGGACATAGCCGATACCGAGTTGCTGTAGGCTGCGTTGGCCGTGTAGGTCACCGCATTCCCATTTGTCGCATCTGTCAGATTGGAACTGATGGTCAGCCCGGCGGTGCCGCTATTCGCGGTAGAGATAGCCAGCGAACCGGAGGTATCTGTCACCGCGACTCCGAGGGAGGTGTCGGCCGCCAGGTAGGTTGCCAGATCAGCAACGGATACGGTCGATGCGGTTTTGCCTTCGGCAGTCGCCACGTCCGTCATCTTGATCGTCTGGGCGGCGTTGGTGCCATCCTGGATGGTGACCGAGCCGGTGAGGTTATCGGTTGTATTCACTGTTCCAGAAGCTACCAAAGTCCCCGAATAACTGGCCGAGCTCACTGTGCCAGTGCCAACCGAGCCGGTGATCATGATGCCTTCGTCGGTTGCCGTGCCGCCCCCGGCAGCCTGTCCGGTCGTCAAGGTAGCAGTCAGGCCCAGGCCTGCGCCGTTGATCGAAGAGATCACCGATCCGAGCGTAGCACCGGAGGCGATTGCCAAGGTCTTGGTCGCGGTTGATCCATTGTTGGCCAGATAATTGATGGTGACACTGCCGGCCGCGGTGGTAGCCGTGGCGTCGGTTACATGCGCCTGCGTGCCCAGGTCGATGAACACATCGTTGGACTTGCTGCCGCTTGAGGAGTAGGACATGGTGCCACCGGTATCGCCGACGTTTGCCGAAGAGAGCGAGCGGATATTCAGATCGTTGATCGAAGCTCCCGATGCCGAAGAGTCGCCGGTGTAGATGGCGGTGTTGGAGCCAAAGACCGCCGTCTGGTTGTAGGTGGTGGTTGACCCGATATTCGAGATCTCCGACAGGATTGACTGGTACTCCTGGTTGGCAGCCGTGTCTTGCGAGGAGTTGAGGGTGCCGTTGGAGGCTTCGGTAGCCAGGGTAACGGCACGGTTGAGCAGGCTTGTCACTTGCGAGAGGGCGCCATCGGCCACTTGCAACAGGCCGACTCCCTCGGTTGCGTTGGTGGTGGACTGGGTAAGGGCCTGCTGGTTGGCCTGCAGTCCGTCTACCAGAGAAAGGCCGGCAGCATCGTCTGCGCCGGAGTTGATCTTCGATCCGGAAGACAACTGTTGCAAAGTCTTCGAGAGGCTGTTGTTGGTGTTATTGAGGTTGTTTTCCGCATACACCGCGGACAGGTTATTCAAGACACCCAGGGACATGGGGTTCTCCTTGTTGGATGCGTGGATTTGCGACCCTTCGCCGAATGTGCCCCCATTTGTTATCTACCCTGGGTGGCTGCCTTCGAACCCGAGCCGTTGCATCTGGCCCCTTCTTCGGCGGGAGGTTTGTGGACTTTATTCGTGCGCCTAGTGTGTCCAACGGAGGACAGTTGTGCCGGGAGGATTTTAATTACCTAATTTTTCTCCATCCCCCGCCGATACACGCCTCATAGGAGTTTTCGGTCATGATCGAACTCACGCGGCTGAACGGCAACCTGATGGTATTGAACAGCGATCTGATCAAGACAGCCGAGGCATCCCCGGACACCATGCTCACGCTCATCAACGGAGAGAAGCTGATTGTGCGCGAAGAGATCGACGAGGTTGTGGAGCGGGTGCTGGCTTACCGGGCGCGTCTGCTGGCGGCTGTAGCGCGCCGGCTGCCGCGGATTGAAGGCCACGAACGCACCGCGGCGCTCACCAGCCTCGATCTGAATGGGCAGTGTGGGGAGCCGAAAACGGGGCATAAGCGGGAGTCTGACTCGCAACGCTGAAGGTGTTTGAACAGGCTGCCGCCTGGCTTTAAAAAGAGCAGGCGGCTCGGTCCTGAAGCATTTGATCGTGAACCATTTTGCCCGGAACCAGTTTGACCCGGGAGAAGGTTGAACAAGGAGCAGTTCGACCGAGGAGCAGTTCATGGATAAGGCGAGCATCGGCGGAGTCATTCTGGCCGTGACCGGCATTATCGCGGGGCTGCTGATCGAGGGCGGCAATCTTGGGCAGGTGCTGCAACCCACCGCCGCAATGATTGTTTTTGGCGGCACGCTCGGGGCGGTGCTTTTGCAGTTTCCCTTAACCACGGTGGTGGCGGCGTTCCGGAGCCTGGTGCATATTTTCGCGGCGCCGCGCAAGCATGATTCCGACCTTATTCGGCTGCTGGTAACTTTCGCCAACAAGGCACGCCGCCAGGGGTTGGTTTCGCTGGACGCCGATCTGCAGGCGATTCGGGAGCCGTTTCTCAAGCAGACTCTGATGCTGGCGGTGGACGGCACGGAGCCGGCGGAGCTGCGCAAAATCATGTGCGTGAGTTTGGAATCGACGACTGAAGACGAGGAGCGCCTGCCGGCGGTCTTCGAATCGGCGGGCGGCTTCTCGCCCACCATCGGGATACTCGGCGCTGTGCTGGGGCTGATCCAGGTGATGCAGCACCTGGACAATATACAGGAGGTTGGCCGGGGCATTGCGGTTGCTTTTGTCGCAACCATTTATGGGGTCGGTATCGCGAACCTGTTTTTTCTGCCCATGGCGGGCAAGATGCGCATTCGCATTCGGGATGGCCACCGGCGCCGCGAGATGATGCTGGAAGGGGTGATCTCCATTCTCGAAGGCATGAACCCGCGCATGCTGGAGATCAAGCTTGCCGGCTTTGTGGACGACTGCGGCGAGAAGAAGAAGAAGGAACAGGCGGCATGAGAGCGCGAGTGCCGCGGCATCGGGTGAGCCACGATCGCTGGCTTGTTTCGTATGCGGATTTCATCACTTTGCTGTTCGGATTTTTCGTGGTTCTTTACGCATTCGCAAAAGCCGACCAGAAAAAGCAAGTGGAGGTTTCGCAGTCGATCGACACCGCATTTCGCGCGCTGGGCATTTTTCCAGGCGCCGCGCGGCGGCCGTCCGAGGGTCCCGCAAACGGGGCGGAAAAGTCGGTGATCCCGATGAATATCGTCATGGGCGAAGATGTGATGGCGCCAGCGCAGGTCAAGGACGACCTAGAACGGATTCACCGTGAACTCACTCAGACCCTTTCCAACCAGGTTGCCACGCACACCGTATCGATCCAGATGGGGCGGGACGGCCTGGTGATCAGCCTGCGCGAAGCGGGGTTTTTCGATTCCGGATCGGCTACTCCCAAGTCCGCCACGATGGGGACGTTGCGGCAGATCGCCGCCTCGCTGAGCCGCGCGCCCTATGACCTGCGCATCGAGGGGCACACGGACAATATCCCCATACACAACGCCCAATTCGATTCCAACTGGGAGCTGTCGACGGCGCGCGCTTCCTCGATCGCGCGGCTGTTACTGAATGAAAAACTGATTGCCCCGGAGCGTCTTTCGGCGGCCGGATACGCCGAGTTTCACCCGGTTGCGGGCAACGACACGACCGAAGGCCGCGCCGAAAACCGCCGCGTCGACCTGGTGGTTCTGCCGCGCACCAAGATCAATTTTGCCGGGTCGTCGCCGACGCCGTCTTCTCCGCCGCAATCGACGGGCGCGTGGCGCAAGGTAACCGACGAACCGTGACCCTGGCAATTCCGGGCCTTCTATTCAACGCCGAGCACTTTTACAATCACGCGCTTTCGTCGCCGGCCATCGAACTCGGCGTAGAACACCCGTTGCCAGGTTCCCAGGTCCAGTTTTCCGGCCGTGACGGGCAGAGTCGTTTCGTGGTGCAGCAGCAGCGATTTCAAATGCGCGTCTCCATTATCTTCACCGGTCTGGTGGTGCTTGTAATCGGCCTTCGGCGGCGCCAGCTCGTCGAGCCATTTGCCGATGTCTTCAATCAATCCGCTCTCCAGGTCATTTACGTAGACGGCCGCCGTGATGTGCATGGGCGAGACAAAGCACAATCCGTCCTTTACGCCGCTGCGGCTCACAATCTGCTCCACCTGGTCGGTGATATGCACCATCTCTCGCCGCTTGCGGGTTTCAAACACCAGATATTCTGTGTGGCTCTTCACAATCTCACCATTTGCAACAAGTTTTCGAAATAGCGGGCATTCGGATTGGGGATGCGGGGTCGACGATGGTTCAGATTATTGGAGCAGGCCGGCCCGAGCCTGGGTTGGCCGACGTTGCGCTATCTCCGTCCGAGTTCGTAGACGGTGACTCCAATTGTAGCGAAAATCAATAAAGCCCAAAAAGCAAGTACGCTTGCACGTGTCCAGGATCGAGGAGCAAAACGGTGCCACCCGCCAGGGTCAGAACCGTCGGAGAACGTTAGCTCTACCTTCTTAAGGTAATGTGCTGTGGACATGAAATATCTGAAGTTGCCGAACGCGCGGATAGCTCCAAGAAACGCGAAAAAACAGGGTATGAGCCACGACCATCGGGGTACTGCGTCCCGTTCATGGAATAGCCAGGCCCACGAGATTCCAATCGCGACAACAACGTTACGTTCGAGAGTGCGAGCGAATTGAATGACTAGTTCAATTTCTCTTCGAAGGCACTCAAACTCCTTCAAGTAAAACTCTCCTGATTTGTCCCGGTGCTTACCCGGCAGGACGTCCTGTTCATAGGCGGATAAACGCATTCCTCGAAGACCAAGAAATTCGAGTGCCGAGTCCATTCGGGATTTCCATTTTTGGGTCATCGTCGCCCAAATCATAGCATTTCAGTATTCTCACCCCTTGGCTTCACGCAACCGGGAAATGGAGCTGCCTGATTTCCTCCAGGCTTTGGGGGGCTTCGGAAGTACCCGCTACCGCTCGACCGCTTATCCTAGACAGAGCCGTGACCGCGACCAACATCTCGACCGCCGAGCCGCTTTACCAGCGGGGCCTCGATCTGCTGGCGGCCGGGGAGCCGGCTGAGGCGGCGGCGGCTTTTCGAGCCGCGATCGAAGAAGATCCGGATCACATTGAGGCGCATCATGGGCTGGTGCGCTCGCTTCGCGATGCCGGCCGGCTGGAGCAATCGATCGCTGCCGCGCTGGCGCTGACTGTTCTGGACCCCGCCGATCCCCTTGCCCATACGGCGTTGTCGATCTCCCTGCAACACGCCGGCCACATTCCGGAGGCTGAAGCCGCGGCAGCTCGCGCCCGGGTGCTGGAGTGGAAGATTCAGCTCCAATCGCCGCCCGAGCCGGCATCCGGCGCGGAGCCGGAACGGTGATGTCCCGGCGTGAAGCCAGCGCGGCCAGGCGCCTGCGCCGCATGCATGACCGGCTGCAGGAAGCCTACGGCCCGCAGAATTGGTGGCCGGCGCAGACTCCTTTTGAAGTGATTCTGGGCGCTTACCTGACGCAGAATACCGCCTGGAAGGCTGTCGAGCGGTCGCTTGAAAACCTGCGCGCCGCGGGGGCGCTCACGATCGATGGCTTGCGCCGCACTTCGATCGAGGAACTTCGCCGACTCATTCGTCCGTCCGGCTTCTTCACTCGCAAAGCGCTTGCACTCAAAGCCTTCATCGACCTGCTCGATGAGGAGTTTTCGGGTTCGCTCGAAGAGCTTGCCGCCACTCCAACCCGGACCCTGCGACCGAGGCTTCTGGCGTTGCCGGGAGTTGGTCCTGAAACGGCGGATGCGATTCTGCTTTATGCGCTGGGACATCCGGTGCCGGTGGCCGATGAATATCTTCGCCGGATTGCGGAGCGCCACGGTTTGCTGGAGCCTCAAGTGGCGCCGATCCGATATGACGCGCTCGCCGAACTGACACGACGGACATTCGACGCCGATCCTGCCGCTGAACGGGCAAGCTTCTACAACGAATTTCACGCCCTGACGGTAGCTGTCGGCAAAGCGCACTGCGGACGGGCGCCGCGCTGCGAAGGCTGTCCGCTGGCTCAGGATCTTGACCGCTGACTCTTTCACCGCTTGGCAATGAAAGGCATCCGCTCGGCAGGCGCGGCCCCGGCGGGGTAATCTGGTGACATCATGAGCCCAACGCCGCAACAGCCCCAACTCAATCTTGCCCAGACGCCCGACTATCGCGAGTCCTACGCCAACAGCGTCCAGGTGCGCGTGAGCGTGTGGGACTTCCAACTCACCTTCGGCCTTGCTTCCAGCGAGAGCCCCGATCAGGTTACGATTCGCAATCACCAGGCCATCTTTCTCAGTCCTCAACAGGCCAAAGCTCTATGGAATGTGCTGGGACAAAATCTTGCCCAGTACGAACAGGCTTTCGGAACTCTTAACCTCGAGCCGCAAAGCCAGTTTCCGCACGGTCCGGTCAATTAGCAGTGAAGTGTAGCCGGCGAAAGCGGCTGTGGGGAAGCGGCCTGGAACAGTGTGGCGGAGACCGAGGCCCCCGGGGTGGATATGTGCGGCATTCCCTCTTCCGAGGAGCATCCTGGTGCGTTTGAAAACGATCTTGAACCCCTGGCCGGGCGCGCCGCTTCCGATCTGGATGATCTTTCCAGTCATCTTTGCCGCGCTTTACGCCAGCCATTTTGCTCTTCTGCGCGTACCTTACTATTGGGATGAAGCAGGGTATTACATTCCTGCCGCGTGGGATTTTTTCCGTACCGGCTCGCTCATCCCTACCACCACGCTGAGCAACGCGCATCCTCCATTGCCCAGCATCTATCTCGCGCTGTGGTGGAAGCTTTCCGGTTTCTACCCCGAGGTCACGCGCGAAGCGGTGCTGATGGTGGGTGCGCTTGGCCTGCTTGCCGTGTGGCGGCTGGCCATGCGCCTTGTGGGAGTGGCATCGGTGGCCTTCTGGACGGTGCTGCTGACGGGTGTTTACCCCATCTGGTTCGCGCAAAGCTCACTGGCTCACGCAGACATCTTTGCCGCAGCATGCGCGTTGTGGGGGCTGGTGTATGCGCTGCCTGAGCGCGGGAGGAAACCGTGGGCGGCGGCGCTGTGGTTTTCCGCCGCAGCGCTCTCGAAAGAGACAGCGATCGCGATTCCGCTCACGCTGGCAGCGATCGACCTGGTCGAAGGTTTTCTCGAGCAGCCTGCAGAGCGCAATCGCCGCTGGCGCGAGGCCGCCTGGCTTTCAGCGTGCGTCGTGCCGCTGGCGGCATGGTATCTCTATCACCGCGCGAGGACCGGCTTCCTGTTTGGGAACCCCGAGTTTTTGCGTTACAACGCCGAGGCCACGCTTTCTCCTCTTCGCATCCTGGCGGCCTTTGGTCATCGGATCCTTCACTTGACAGCTCATATGAACCTCTTCGTGCCGGTGGTGATGGCGCTTGCCGCGTTGCTGCTCACGCCACTCGCCGATGCGGAAGGCGGGGAACGGCGTCGAATCGCGGCGCCTGTTCTGCGCCGCATTTACCTTCTTCTGCTGGCCGACGCGGTGCTTTTCAGCGCGCTGGGCGGTGCTTTACTTACCCGCTATCTGCTCCCGATGTATCCGCTGGTTCTGCTGCTGGCGGTTTCAACTCTCTATCGCCGGGTGCCGTACTGGCAGGTGCTGGCAGGGGTGTCCGGCGCCGCGTTTGTGGCGGGTTTATTCATCAACCCGCCCTACGGTTTTGCCCCGGAGGATAACCTGGCCTATGCCCGCGTGGTGCGCATGCATTTGGCAGGCATCGCGCAGTTGGAGAAGCGTTATCCGGGCGCCACGGTGTTGACGGCGTGGCCGATGAGCGATGAACTGGCGCGGCCGGAGCTGGGTTATGTGAAGCAGCCGTGGGAGGTGGAGCGAATCGACGACTTCACCGCCGGCCAGATTGCCCGCGCTGCGGAAGAGCCGGAGAAATACTCGGCCGCCCTGGTGTTTTCAACCAAGTACGAACCGCGCTCACCGATCTTCAATCTAGGCGCGCGAAGCCAGGTGCTCGACGAACGATATTTCGGCCTGCACTTCGATCTGCCGCCGGAGGCCATCGCCCGGCAATTGGGGGGAACAGTGGTGTGGGAGCGCGAGGATCAAGGCATGTGGATCGCACTGATCCGCTTCAACCGGCAGATCGAGGCCTCTTCGGGCGGCCAGCAAATCGAGGTTGCGAAGCGCTGAAACAATCGAGCCTACGACAGTTTCCTTCGCCAGAACTCAAAGACCAGGTAGCCGATGAGGGCGGCGAACAGCGCGATGGCAAAATTCGTTGGTGTAAAGATGTCGCTCAGAGCGAAGGCCAGGGATTTCTCTCTGCCAGCGGAGCGGTTGAATTCACCCATCAGCAGATTTGAATAAAAGAGAAAAACAATAAACGCAACCTCGATCAGGGCTCGCAAAAAAGGCGCGTATTTTCGGCGAGGCGGGGGATCGACTGACATGGCCCCATGATAACGGCGAACCCTTTCAGAACCAATGCAATTCGGCAGGGCTGTGCTGGCCGGGCGCCTCAACACCTATAATCTCCCTGTTGTGCCAAATACTTTCTCATACCGATTGGGCATTCGCCGGAAGCTCGTCGCCGGTGTCATTCTGGCGATTGCTTTTGCTGTTTTTCAGGCAATTGCTGCTCATTCCCAGGCAGGGCCGGAGTCCGCGCGGTCCTCTGAGGACCACGGCCGTATCCTGCTGGTTCTGCCCTTTGACAATCGTACCGGCCAGCCCAGCCTGGAGTGGGTTCGCGAGGCTGCTGCGGACCTGGTCAGCACCCGGTTTGCCGCAGCCGGATTTGCGCCGATGAACCGCGCCGACCGCATGTATGCTCTCGACCATCTTGGGCTTCCGCAAGGCTTCCAGCCCTCCCGGGCCAGTTCGCTCAAGCTGGCCCAGACCCTGGATGCCGATTCCATCGTTGTCGGCAGCTATAGCACCGACGGAACGGCCATCGTCGCCACGGCGCAACTGGTGGATGTGCCGCGCCTGCGCATGGGCTCGACAGTCACCAGCCGGGGCGAAATGCGCGACATGATTTCAGTGTTTGACTCGCTGGCCTGGAAGCTGACCAGGCAGCTCGATCCCGGTTTCAGCGGGGCGGAGGAAACCTTTGTCGCGGCCGGCAAGAGCCTTCGTCTGGACGCCTACGAGCAGTACATCCGGGGCATCACCGAGCCTGACCAGGCGGAGCGCGTTCGCCATCTGAACTCCGCCGTCGCGCTGAGCCCGGGTTTCAGCCCGGCATGGATGGCGCTGGGACGCGAAGACTACGACGGCCAGCAGTATCAGCAGGCCGCGGAGGCTTTCGCCAAAGTCGATCACAGCGGACCGGACGGTCTCGAAGCCGGCTTCTATCGCGGGCTTTCGCTGCTTTTCTCCGGCGATTATCCGAACGCCGAGCAGGCTTTTGCGGAGGTAGCCCGCATTCTTCCACTGGGCGAAGTCGAGAATAACGAAGGAGTGGCGATGAGCCGCCAGGGCCGGGACGGCACGGCGCTGTTCGTGCAAGCCGCATCCGCTGACCCGAACGCCGCCGACTACCACTTCAATCTTGCCGTGAGCCTCAAGCGCAAAGGTAACTCGGCGGCGGCCTTGAACGAGCTGGCTCAGTGCCTCAAGCTGCGTCCCAATGACAGCGAGGCGCAGTCGCTGGAACAGTCCTGGAAGAACCCGGGGTCGGGACAAAGTGCGGGCGGCTCCAATTCCGCTTCGGAACCTGAAACACTGGAGCGCATCGTCCGCACCTTCGACGCCTCGGCTTTCCGTCAGGCGGCCCTTATGCTGGACCAGATGGATGTTACGCGGCTGGCCGCGCTCACGCCCCGCCAACGGGCTCTGAAGCTCTGCGCGCAGGCCAAAGGATATCTCGATCGGGGCCTGCTGCTCGAAGCCGAGCGACTTTATCAGGCTTCGGTAGCTGCCGACAGCAGACTGGCGGAAGCTCATGCCGGACTTGCCCAGGTGCGCGAGCGCAGCGGAGACGCCGGTACGGCGCGCAACGAGGCCCATGCCGCCCTGGAACTGTCGCCATCTTCGGATGCGTATCTTGTGCTGGGGCGCCTGGAACTGGCGGACAATCATCTGAGCGAAGCCAACAGCGATGCGGGAAATGCCCTGAAGCTCGACCCCGCGAGTCAGCCGGCCAAGGACTTGCAGCAGCAAATCCTGGCCAGGACCGGTCAAAGCAGATAGGATCTTGCCGGAGATCCTGAAGGACGAAGCCATGCTCGAGCGCGCGCGCCGATTCAGTCTTCGATTTGTGGTCAGCCCGGGATTTATGGTCGGCCTGGTCATTTCCATGCTCGCGCTGGCCGGGGGCGGTGCAGTTGCGGCTTCCGCTCAGCAGCCGGTGGTGGAGAAATTCATACTCAAGGACACGATCCAGCCGGTCACCGTGGACGAACTGAATCGAGCGCTGGCTCGCGCGAGCGCCGACGGCGCCCGGGCGCTGCTGGTGGAGATGGATACGCCAGGCGGGCTGGTGGAGTCGATGCGCGCCATGGCGGGGGCCATCCTTGGTTCCAAGGTTCCGGTCATTGTGTACGTGGGGCCGTCCGGCGCGCGGGCCGGATCAGCCGGCTTCTTCCTGCTTGAGGCCGCGGATGTGGCCGCCATGGCTCCCGGAACCGAGGCAGGCGCAGCCCACGTGGTCTTCGAAATGGGAAAGCCCGACGCCACCGAGATGCAGAAGGTGGAAAACGATGCCGAGGCCTTTCTGCGCTCCTATGTGCAGCGCCGCAACCGCAATGCGGAGGCAGCCACCGCGGCATTGCAGTCGTCGCATTCCTACACCGCGGAAGAGGCGCTGAACCAGCACCTGATTGACCTGGTAGCCAACAGCGACGCGCAGCTTCTTACCGCGCTCGACGGTCGCGAGATTACGCGCTTCGACGGAAGCAAGCTGACACTTCACCTTGCCGGGGCGCGCATCGAGCTGATGCGGCCTACGCTGCGCGACAGGCTGCTCGACTGGCTGGTCGACCCCAACATTGCGCTGCTGTTCCTGGTTGCCGGCGCATTGCTGATCTATCTCGAATTCAACACTCCCGGCACCATCGTTCCCGGGGCTTTGGGAACGCTGATGGTTTTGCTTGCCGCCTTCGCGCTGGGCCTGCTGCCCATCCGCTATACCGCGGTTCTTCTGCTGCTGGCCGGCCTGGTTCTGCTGCTGCTGGAGGCAAAATTCGGCGGCCACGGCGCGTTAGCCATCGCCGGCGTCGTCGCGCTCACGTTCGGGACGCTTACCCTGGTGGCGGCGCCGGTGCCTGAGCTGGGCATCAGTCCGCTAGTGGCCCTCAGCGTCGGCCTCGGTTTCGGCGGCATCAGCTTTTTTCTTATCCGGCTTGCGATTCGCGCCCGGCGGCGCAAGTCACGGCTGGGCGCCGACGCCATGGTTGGCTCCCGTGCCACGGCCATGGAGCCGCTTTCTCCTGAAGGTCATGTGATGGTGGAGGGTGAAATCTGGCTCGCCGTGGCCAGTGAACCCGCTGCCGCGGGCACAATCCTTCGAGTCGTCGGACATGACCAGATGCTGCTGCGCGTCGAACCCGCCTCTCAGAGCCACGTCTCCGCGACGCCTGCGTGAGGCCGCTGGAGTACAATCCGTGCTGAGTGAGGAAGCCTAATGTCAGTCTCCGATTTGCCGATTCCGATGCTGGTCCTTATTGCCATTGTTCTCCTGTACCTGCTCAACTCGATCAAGATCCTGCGCGAATATGAGCGCGCCGTCATCTTCCGCCTGGGACGGGTGCTGGGAAGTCCCAAGGGGCCGGGCATCATCCTGGTCTTTCGCCCGGTGGACCAGATGATCCGCATCTCCCTGCGCCAGGAGGTGCTTGAGGTGCCGCCACAGGACGTGATCACACGCGACAATGTCACCATCAAGGTAAACGCGGTGGTCACGCTGTACGTCGTCAATCCGAACAACGCCGCCATCAAGGTGGCCAACTATGTGTACCAGACATCGCAGTTTGCGCAGACCACTCTGCGATCGGTCCTGGGAGAGGTGGAACTGGACGAGCTGCTCAGCCATCGCGACAAGCTCAACCTGAAGATTCAGACCATCATCGACCAGCGCACGGAACCGTTCGGCGTCAAAGTCACGTCGGTCGAAGTGAAGCAGGTGGATCTGCCCGAGCAGATGCTGCGCGCCATGGCGAAACAGGCTGAGGCTGCCCGCGAAGCACGCGCCAAAATCCTCCACTCCCAGGGCGAGTTCGACGCCGCGCAAAAGCTGGTGGACGCGGCTGCCCTGCTGGCTACCGAGCCCATCACACTGCAGTTGCGTTATCTGCAGACACTGACCGAGATCGGCGTCGAAAAGAACACAACGATCGTTTTTCCGCTGCCGATTGAGATGATGCCCTTGCTCACCAAGCTTGGCGCTTCGGCCAAGGCAGCGCTCGAAAAGCCGTAATGGGATGCGGGCAGATGGCACCTCTGCCGGCGGCGAAAGTTGAATACGTACTCGCACGGCGCATTGCCGAGGACGCGAGGGGCTGGCCCATGGTCCGTTAGGATAAGAAAAGCAGGATCAGGAAAGGCGTATGAGGGGAGTTTTCGACGAGCAGCAGCTGGACCCGGTTCAAGCCCGGCGTGACACTGAGCTCACGCTGGGTTCCGGCACCCTGCTGGCCGCATTTTTTGGCTTGGTGCTGCTCTGCGGGCTTTGTTTCGGCCTTGGTTACGCCGTAGGGCATCGCAGCGCCGAGAATTCCGTTCAGGAATCGACGTCCGCCATACCGGCGCTTCCCGTCGCCGGGTCCATCGCCAAGCCTTCGGCTCATACACAGGCTCCTGCAGCGCCCGCGCCCGACGCTTCCGGCTCGGACCAGCCCGTCGCGCCTGCGGGCGCCTCGAATGAAGCGGTTGCCGAGACTCAACCTGCAACCAACCCGCCGCCCGCGTCGACCGGCCAGGCCGAGATTCGTCCAGCGCTGGTGCCTGCGGCACAGGGTGCGCCATCCGCTCAACCCGCTGCCGGCGCCAATGTGCGCCCTGCCGTGGCGTCCGCGGTCCAGTTCATGGTCCAGATCGCCGCCGTCTCCAATCCTGAAGACGCCCAGGTGCTGACCGCCGCACTGCGCAAGCGGGGTTACCTGGTCACCGTTCGCCGCGACCCAGCCGACAACCTGATTCACGTGCGGATCGGCCCTTTTGCTTCTCAAGCGGAGGCCAACAGCTGGAGCATGAAGCTCCTCAACGACGGTTACAACGCCATCGTGCAGTAGTCGCGCCGGTCTCCGTCAGGTTCGCATCCACTCCGGCAGCCCGGAGGCAATCGCAGCTCGCACCGCCTCGAGCAATTCTTCGCGCGTAGCAAAATCGTTTGGATATACGGGCGGGTGAAATACGATGTGAGCGGTCGCGGGGCGGATACGCAGGCTGCCCTTGGCCATCATGGTTTCAGTTCCATAGATCGAGACCGGAATGCATGGCGCGCCGGTCTCTTTTGCCAGGTAGAACGGCCCTTTCTTGAAGGGCAGCATACGGCCGTCGCTGGAGCGCGTGCCTTCAACGAAGGTGGTGATGTGCATCCCCTTGGCCAGGATCCGCCGTGCAACTGCCATGCTTTCCTGTACGCCTTCCACACGGCCGTCGCGGTCGACGGGTATGAACTCGCCCAGCTTCATCGCGTAACCAAGGACCGGAACGCTCATCAGCGAGCGCTTGAGGAAGGCCGAGGTGCGCCCGGGAATGCGCGGAATCAGCACCGGCGGATCGAGATTGGAGACGTGATTGGCCATGAAGATGCATGCCGTGTTCGGTGGCAGCTGTTCGCGTCCCCTGGTATCAACCCGAATGCCGGCCAGGAAGATGGCCGTCCGCGCGACCAGCTGAGAAACGTCATAAAGCGGCGTAGCGTTGCCAGTGATCAGGGCCCAGGGAATGCAGACGATGGCTGTCGGGATGCCGAGAACGATCAGCGTGCCTACGAGTAAGAGGGATGCGATCATGCCTGTGTTTTCGGCTCCGGAATCGTGCTCACTGGCTGGACGGAAGAGGAGAAACGGCTGAGGAGGCGCGCAGGAAGTTTCTCATAAATGCCGTCAAATCCACCATTGGAAAGAATCGCCACCACGTCGCCGGGCGCAACCTGGGGCGCGATCGCGTCTACAATTCGATCCGCGTCGGGCAGAAGAGTGGCTTCGATTCCTTCGTTGTTCAATGCCTTCACCACATCCTCGGGGTGCAGGCGTTCGGCGTCGGGAATGCGTTGCTGCTGGTAGACGCCAGCCAGCACGACGCGGTCGGCGAGGCGCAGGCTGGCGACGAGATCTGATTCGAGCACCTTGCGGCGAAGGGTATTCGAACGGGGCTCTAAAACTGCCCAGATGCGTCCCGAAGGGTAAACAGCACGAAGTGCCTTGAGGGTCTCGCGGATGGCGGTCGGATGATGCGCAAAATCTTCAATCACGGTCACTCCGCCGATCTGGGCGCGCACTTCAAGGCGCCGTTTCACGCTTTTGAAAGAAGCCAGGGCGGCGGCGATTGCATCGGTGCCTAGTCCTTGCGTCGAGGCCAGCGCGGCGGCGGCCGTTGCGTTCAGGGCGTTGTGCTCGCCGGCCATACGCATCGCGAGTTCTACCCATAGCGAGCCCGAGCGCCACACCTCCCATCGCGAGATACCGTCCTGGTAGCGAAGATTCTGGATTCTCCAATTCGCTCCTTCAGAGAAACCATAGCGTTCAACGCGACAGAGCGCCCTGGCTACGCACTCGGTTACGTTGTCGCTGCCGTCGTAGGCGATAATCACGCCACGACGGGGAACCAGGTTCACCAGTCGTTTGAATGCCGTCTTCACTGCTTCAAGATCTGCGTAGATATCGGCGTGGTCGAACTCCACGTGGGTGAGGATGAGCCCGTCGGGAAAGTAGTGCAGAAACTTCGGACCCTTGTCGAAGAATGCGGTGTCGTACTCGTCGCCTTCCACAATGAATGTGCGCGTAGGGCGCAACTGAAAGCTGGAGCCGAAGTTCTCTGCCACGCCGCCGATCAGAAACGAAGGCTCGAGCGCGGGCCGATGCTGCGATGCAACCTGGTAGATCCACGCCAGCATGCTGGTGGTGGTGGTTTTGCCGTGCGTTCCGGCCACCACCAGCGATTCGCGATTGAGCAGAAACTCCTCGCGCAATAAGGCCGCCATGGAGGCGAATGGAATTCGCTCGTCGAGCACCCGCTCCACCTCTGGATTGCCGCGCGAGAGCGCATTGCCGATTACAACCAGATCCGGCGCGGGATCGAGATTAGATTCTGCGTAAGGTTCCATTACCGGGATGCCGAGCCCGCGCAGGAGATCGCTCATAGGCGGATAGGCGGCTTTGTCCGATCCGGTGATGCGATGTCCCTGGAGCTGCAGCAAGCCGGCAAGAGAAGCCATGGCCGTGCCGCAGATCCCGCTCAAATGAATGTGACGCCTGTCCAGTGTCATTGCCCTCCTGCCGGCGCGAGCAACCGCAGTTGCGCCTCTTCGCCGGCCCTTAGTTCCGCATCCGCGCCAAATCTCAAGGTCACGTTGATGCGCGAAACGTGTCCGCTGCGCAGGCCGATGGCGATGGGTCCGTCGAAGCCGTCCAGCGCGCTGAGGATCGCTTCTTCCAGCAACTGCGGGCCGGCGCCTGCCGACTCGCAATTGAGCATCTCTCCGAAAATGATTCCGGTGACGCCATCGAGCTTGCCTGCCATGCGCAACTGCCACAACATGCGATCGACCTGGTAGGGCTTTGCGCCCACATCTTCGAGGAACAGGAGCGTTCCCTCGGTACGCGGCTCCCACGGCGTGCCCAGCAGCGAAACCAGAATGCTGAGGCAGCCGCCGTAGAGCCTGCCCCGCGCTGTGCCAGTCATCAGCGTGCGCAGTCCTTCTTCTTCGCTCACGGTGTAGGCGTGGCCGGCCAGCGCCGCATGAAAGCTGGCCAGATGCACGCCATCTTCGCGATAGAAATCAGCCGCCAGCATAGGCCCGTGGAAGGACAACAATCCCAGCTCGTCGAGGAGCCGTGTCTGTATGCCGGTGAGGTCGCTGTAGGCGAAAAACGGTTTTGGATGTTTGCCGATCAGATCCAGATTGAGCGCGTCGAGCAGGTAGTTCGATCCATAGCCGCCGCGCAGGCACATGACCGCGCTGCTGTCAGGGTCTGCGAAAGCTTGTTCCAGGTCGGCGAGTCGCTTCTCGCGGTTTCCGGCAAAATAGAGCGGGCCGCGCTTAAGCGCATTGGCTGCGGGCTGAGGATGAAAGCCCAGTTTGCGCAAGGCTTCGAATCCGCGCTCGACCCGCTCCGGCTGCGCAAAGCTGGCTGGAGCTACGATGCGGATGGCCGCGCCTGTCGCCACCGGTTCGAGTTTGATCAGTTGGCTACCGCGGCCGGCCATGTTCAATAAGCCTCGCCGCGCGCAATCAGCGCTGCCGGGCCGGTGAGAAACAACTCCCGACCTGGCCCATTCCACTCGACAGTCTGAGCACCGCCCGCAGCCACCACGGTGAGCGGCGACCGGCATCCATAGAACGCCACGGCGGCGGTGGCTGAGGCTGAGCTTCCTGTTCCTGAAGAGGTCGTGGGTCCAACGCCGCGCTCGAATATGCGGATTTCGATCTCGCTCTCGCTCACCACGCGCACAAACTCCACGTTTGTCTGCGAGGGGAAATCGGGATGCGTGCAGATTTCAGCGCCCAGGGCTTGCCACGTTCTTCCGGACAGGTCGAATTCCGCATTTTCAACCGCGATCACAAAGTGCGGATTGCCGGTGGAGACTTCGATGCCGGCGATCTCCTGGCTGGCGGTCAGCTTGACCGTCTTCGGCGCGAATACGGGAACGCCCATTCCGGTGATCACTTCCACCATGAACCCGGACTCGCTGTTGATGGCGTTCACGCCGCAAACGCGGAGGCCTGCATCGGTTTGAATCTCCAGCGCATCTCCGGGCCGGCAGCCTAGCTTCTCGGCCATCCACGCGGCCACGCAGCGTGTACCATTGCCGCTGATCTCCGCAATGGAGCCGTCGGCATTGTGCAGGCGAACTCGGCCTGCCGCCGGTCCCGTCCACGAAAAGAATTCAACGCCGTCGCCGCCGATGCCGGTATTGCGGGCGCACAGGCGGCGCGCCAGGGCGGCCCGATCCTGATCCTCTGCCGCGTCTTCAGTCACGATCAGGAAATCGTTGCCACAGGCATGGGCTTTGGTGAAGGGGATCAATCTTCCTCCGGATCGCGGAAGGTGAAGAGCTTATCGATGGCGGGCTCGGCGAGCAGATTGCGGTTCAGCCGCTCATGCTTTCGTTTTGTCGTAGTGAGGGGAAAGCTGACGCGCTGTATGTCGCCAATCGTATCGCTTTCGATATCGGAGAGGCGTTCGCCGGTTTTGTCGGTCGCATCCATGATGGACTGAAGCATTTGCGATCTGTCCTGGCCGCGGGCTTCATAGATAAGCGGGTAGATTTTCAGGTTGAATCGCCGCTCCAGAAGACCTACGATCTGCAATGCCACAACAACGATGACGGCGGCCACCACGGCGGCGAAGTAAAGCCCGGCGCCGCAGGCCATGCCGATCGAGGCGATCACCCAGACGCTTGCCGCGCTGGCCAGTCCGCTGACACGGCTGCGATTGTGGATGATGAGGCCGGCGCCAAGGAAGCCGATGCCCTGAACAATGTTGGACGCAATCTGTCCTCTATTCGCTCCCGTTTCGCCGGCCAGGATCGGCGAAAGCAGCGTGAAGAATGCGCTGCCCACGCAGATGAGCATGTTGGTGCGGACGCCTGCCGGCTGCCGGTTGAGCTCGCGCTCAATGCCGATAACGCCGCCCAGCAGGCAGGCGACAAGCAGGCGCCCGACCGCGCCATTGGCAACGATTGTCTGCTCCAGCGCGGTGAAGCTGAGAGGTTGCGCGAACTGGGCAAGAGCCGTACTCATGAAGGCTTCCTTGGCTGATGCTAACACCGCTCAGGCCGGCTTGTTGAGTCTCGTTCCTACTGTTTGCCAGGCCAGGTATCGGAGACGTAAATCGTGCCTGAGGCCTGGCCACCAGCGATGAACCGGCCCACGGCGCGAAGGCCGGTGGGATGCGCCTTGACCGCCTGGTCCACCTCGTCGCCGTCAAAAGCCAGAACAATGGCCGCGTGAGCGGCCGGCGCGGCCAGCGCGTTGCGATAGATCCAGCGGTCGCTCTCGTTGATGGTCTGGCGCAGCGCGATTCCGGTCATTGCCACCAGTTCGGGATAAACCGAGGTATTCATCAGCACTTCTCCGCCGGGCCGCGTCGCGAGCAATGCGCGAAGAACCGGCGGAATGTTGATGTCAAAAGGCCGGCGCGCATTGATGTTCTTTGTGCCTTCGACATACACCAGCGGGCGCTCGCGCACCAGTTCGTACGCGTTGACGGCTAATAAGATGGCCATCACTCCTACAGCAAGGCGAGTCCATTGCGGTCTCAACGCGCGCATGATACTGAGCGTTAACTGCGCTACGAACCCCAGGCCCAGCGCCATGGCCGGCAGCAATTCCATTCCGTAGCGGGTGTTATACCAGGAGTGCGGCCACCAGGCAGGGAGAAATATCGGCACCGAACCATAGGCCACCGAGTAGGCGTAGAAGGGAACCGGCAGCCACAGCAGAAGCGTCCACGCAAATGCGCGCCGACGGGCTGCGATCCACGCGCCTGCCGTGCCCAGCACGCTCATACCGAGCACAAGATTTCCCCAGTGCGCCGCGACCGCATCCATCTCGGCCACCTTCAGGAAATACTTGAGCGAAACCCATGGGTTATGCCAGCCGGGATGCGGGGGCCAACCTGGCGCCGCGGTGCGCAATTCGATCGCCTTGGCCGAATAAGGGCCGCGCGCAAATTCAAGCCAGTCGCCAAAGCAAACTGCATTGTAGGCGAACCACGCGGCTGGAGCGGCAGCCAGCGCCGCGCTCCACAGCCAGAAGCTTGTTGAACGCAGGCGGCCGCGCTTGAGCCGTACGATGCCCATCGACGACCACGCCAGAAAGGCGATGATCCATCCGTCATAGCGCGTGAAGACCGCGGCAATCAGCGCAATTGCGATCCAGCCTTCAAGACGGCCGGCGCGATGGGGATCTTCATCCAGGCTCTCGCGCCACTCCACCAGCAGGTCGACGATCCAGATCATCTCGCAAAGAAACAGCGGCTCGGTCATGGCGGTGGTCTGCAGATAGAGCAGATTTGGATTGAGAGCAAAGAAAGCCAGCCCCAGCGCTGAGGCGGGCGGCGTCAGCCATCGGCGCGCCAGGCGATAAATGCCCACGCAAGCGGCAAGATACGCGATCACCGACGGAATGGTGCCGGCGATTCCGTTGGCCCACCAGGCGTAGACCTCGACGAAGGGAAGCATCAGCAGGTGGGGCAGCGGCAGCCACACCGAACCCAACTCGTCGATTCCGGGAAAGCGGCAATCGACCACGCGCCGCGCAATGTGCAGATGGGCGATTGCGTCGCCGTAGTTGAGCAGTGCCCCGTTGCGCCAGCTCCAAATTACGGCCGCGAAAGAAGCAAGCGCCGAACAGGCAAGCGTAGCCCAGAATTCGGCTCGCCCCGGAACCCGCGCGGACTGGTTTTTGTCCGCAGGGGATGGGCCTGATGGCTTGTCAGTCAAGGTGCGTCAGCTCACGGAAGAGGTTGAAACGCTCGTCGATCTGCTGGCGCGAAAGCTGCTGCAGCCGCTCGGTACCGAATTGCTGCACAGTAAATGAGCCCATCACGCTGCCATAAAACATGGCGCGCCGGAATGCGCCGGGAGTGAGTTCGGGCTGCGAAGCCAGGTAGCCGAAGAATCCGCCGGCAAAGCTGTCGCCTGCGCCGGTGGGATCGACGACTTCTTCGAGGGGGAATGCGGGTACCTTGAAGGTCTTATAAGCCACGTGGCCGGCAATGCCGTGGAAGAGCGTCGCGCCATACTCGCCATGCTTCACCACCAGGAAACGCGGCCCCATCGCCATCACCGCCCGCGCGGCCTGGACCAGGTTATTGTTGCCGGCGATCATGCGGGTCTCGGTGTCGTTGATCAGGAGCACGTCAAGGCCCTTGAGCACCTCAAGCAGCGCGGGGCGATGATCCTTGATCCAGTAATTCATGGTGTCGCCGGCCACCAGTTTCACATCCGGCATCTGCTCGCGCACGCGCTTTTGCAGCACCGGATCGATGTTGGCAAGAAACAGGAATTCGGAGTCGCGGTAGGCTTCAGGAATCTTGGGCTCGAAGGCCGCAAACACATTCAGCTCGGTGGCGTGTGTCTTTGCTTCGTTGAGGCTCTCAAGATATGAGCCCTCCCAGAAGAAGCTTTTGCCCGCCGTGTGCTCAATGCCGCGCGTATCGATGTTGCGCGCGTTGAAGACCTCCTGCTGCCGGCGGCCAAAGTCCTCGCCTACGACAGCGATGACGCGGACATCGGTGAAGTAACTTGCGGCGAGCGAGAAGTAAGTCGCCGCGCCTCCCAGGCAGCGATCGCGCTTGCCTGAAGGTGTTTCAATGGTGTCGTATGCTACGCTGCCGACTACGGTGATGGCCATTTTGCTCCTTGAGCGATGAAGTCTTGACGTTGATTTCTGTTGCGCGGCCGGTTTGTTTCAGACAGCTAGGCGAGATACCTTCCAAACAGCAGCTTCAGCTTTTCCCTGGTAGCTGCCGGAATCGCGTCGGGCCGTGTGAGAATTGCGTACTTCGCGGCGCTTGCGCAGGCGCAGGTGCGTTCATGCGGCAACGCGGCGACGGCGGCCTTCACTACCTTGCAGGCGTTCTCAGCATTCTTGTTGAGCACTGCGACGATCTCTTCGATGGTGACCGCATCGTGGCCCTCGCGCCAGCAGTCGTAGTCGGTGACCATGGCTACGGTGGCGTAGCAGATTTCCGCCTCGCGGGCCAGCTTGGCTTCCTGCAGGTTGGTCATGCCGATCACGTCCGCGCCCCAGCTGCGATAGAGATTGGACTCCGCGCGTGTGGAGAACTGCGGCCCTTCCATGCACACGTAGGTGCCGCCTAGCTTGCCGGTAACGCCAGCGGCCGCGCAGCCTTCGACGGCAGCCTTGGCCACCGTCGCGCAGACCGGATCGCCAAAGGCCACATGGCCCACGATGCCATCGCCGAAAAAGGTCGAGACGCGATGAAAGGTGCGGTCGATGAACTGATCGGGAATGACGAAATCCGTAGGCTTGTGTTCCTCTTTGAGCGACCCTACGGCCGATACCGAGACGATGCGCTCTACGCCCAGCTTCTTGAAGGCGTAGATGTTGGCGCGGAAGTTGAGTTCGGAGGGGAGAATACGATGACCGCGGCCGTGCCGCGCCAGGAAGGCCACCTTGCGGCCGGCGAGTTCGCCGAGGACAAAGGGGTCGGAGGGGTCGCCGAAGGGTGTATCGACGCGCTCTTCGCGGATGTTGGTGAATCCCGGCATGGAGTAAAGCCCGCTGCCCCCGATGATGCCGATTTCTGCTTGCGCCACTTGCTGCTCCTGTTTGCGAAGGATCAGGGGCTAGAGCCCCCTCTCTTTTTCCCATCGATCGGCCCGGCTGAAGCCGTGCCCTTTTACAAAGCGATTCAGGTCCCACTCCGCGTCAGATTCGCTTCGCGGCCCCTCAGTCCCCTAGTCCCTTCAGTCCCTCAGTCCCTTAGTCCCTATTCCTTCAGCCTCTATCTCTGATCAATGAGCCGAATCGTCTCCAGAAACACATCTCCGTCGATGGTGAGACTCTTGGCGCTGATCTTGTCCATTGTGTCCTGGGCCGTGTGGTGGTAGCTGTTGTTCGGCCCGTAGTTGAGGTCGATCACGTCGATCGATGGCACGCCGCGCTGGACAAAGGGCAGATGGTCGTCCGTGACCGCCATCTCCGTTTGGAAAAAGTATCGCTGGTCGTTGAATTTTTTCGCCGCCTGCGCCACCAGTGCGACCAGCCAGGCCGTCGAGCTCGAATCGCGTTGAATGTCAAGGTCCTTGTCGCCGATCATGTCGGCGAGCATGAAGGCTTTGATCTGGTTCAGGGTTCCGTCGCGGGCCCATTTGGCGGCCAGGTGACGGGTGCCGTAGAGCGCATCGGATTCGGTCCAGTTGGGGAGAAAGGACTCTTCGCCGTCATCGAAGAGCAGCCACACGGAGTAGCCGGGCAGTTTCTTGCCGGGCGATTGCGCGGCCTGGTCGCGGAGCCGGTCGCCGATGGCGAGCAGCAGGCCAGTGGTTGCAGCGCCGTCGTTTGCGCCTACGAAGTTGATGTTGCGGAGGGGGTAGTTGGTTTCGTAGTGCGTGGCCAGGACGATTTCGCCGGGCTTCGTGCCGGGGAAACGGACGATGAAGTTGCGCATGGGCACCGAGCCGATGGAGGTGTCTGCAGTGAAGGCATCTTCTTCGAATTGGTCGTGGTTGCGCTGGAACTGGCTGCGCAGCCAGGCTTCAGCCTTCACGTGTCCGGGACCGGTGGGCCAACGCGGGCCGATGGCAGCAAACTCACGCGCGTACTCATACGCTTTGGCGCCGTCGAAGTGCTGTTGCGCCCGCGATGGGGCGGGACAGAGAAGAGCAATTGAGATTGCAAGAACGGTCAGCCACAGTGCTTTCCCATGTCTCAAAGGCGAGACATGGGGCACCCGCTTTCGTACTTCAACGCGCGGCTCGTTTGACGAGGGAATCGCTTTCCCATGTGCTTCAACCGCCGGCCCGTATGAGGAGGGGATCATGGGGCGGTTTCCTTGGCCTCTTTGGCCTTGCGGCGCGAGGGGTGGACCCACCAGGCCACGGCGATTCCGACTACGTAGAGCGCCAGCATGGGGACCGCATAAATGCACATCGTGCCCGGGTCGGGGCTGGGGCAGATGATGGCAGCGATCAGAAAGACGGCGAGAATGGCATAGCGAATGTTCTTCCACAGAAATTTCGGGCTGACGATGCCGAAAAGGGCGAGGAAAAATATGAGGATGGGCAGCTCGAAGCTTATGCCGAGGCCGAGGATGATGGAAAGGAAGAAGCCGGTGTATTCCTCAATGGTGACAATGGGGTTGAATTTGGAGCCGAAGCCGAGGATCAGAATCTTGAGTGCGCCGGGAAGTACAAAGAAGTAGCCGAAGCTTGCACCGGCCAGAAACAGGCCCACAGTGGCGGTCATGAAGGGAACCACGAAGCGGCGTTCCTTTTGATAGAGCCCGGGCGCGATGAAGAGCCAGACCTGGTAGAGGATGAAGGGCGAGGCCAGGATCGCTCCGCCGATGAGCGCCACCTGCAGGTAGAGGTTGAGCGGGTCCATCGGGTGGGTGTAGTTGAGCTTGATGCCCAGCTTGTCGAGCGGGGCCTGGACCAAGCCGTAGAGCTTCACGTGGAAGATGTAGGCGACGAAAAAACCCACGGCGAGATAGATGGCCGAGTGGACGATGCGCTTGCGCAGCTCCTCCAGATGCTCCATCAGGCTCATGCCGGGGAGTTCGACGCGCTCCGCCACTGCCTGCCGGGCCTTGCCTATTGCGTCTGCGGGGTCAACCATTGTGCGTTGCCTGCTCGGTCATCCGGGTTTGTTCATCTGCGGCGGCGTGGTTCTCGATTGGAGTGATCGCCGGAATCGCGGCTTCTGTGGGCTCCGCGCCTTCATCTTGAGGGATTTCGATTGTGTTCTCGCGTATGGAGGTGTCGGGCTTGTCCGCCGCGACGGGCTCGCCTGTGGAAGGAGGCTTGATGATCGGGTAGCTGTCTTCGGCCGGCTTGATTTCGGCGGGCGTTGCAATTTCGCTGGGCGTTTGCTCGGCCGGTATGGCGGGATAGGTGGTCCCGCTCGGGTAGGGACTCTGGCTCAGCCCATCGGCCGCGGCCGCCGGAGGCACAGCTTCCGTGGATGGGGTCGCTGCGGCAGGAGTCGTGCTTTCGGCAGTCAGGGCCAGCTTGCGCTGCCGCTCCTCCTCCTCGCGCTTGCGGCGGTCGGCTTCCTCGGCGTTCCGCAACTCCTCTTCCATCTGGAACTTGAAGTCGTTGGAGGCCTTGCGGAACTCGTACATCAACTTGCCGATCTGCCTGCCGATCAGCGGCAGGCGCCGCGGTCCGAATACCACCAGCGCCAGCACCATCAGGATCAGCGAGTCTGCCATGGACAGGTTGGCAGTCTCAATTGTGGGAGGAGTAACCATAAAGAGCAATGATACCTGCCCATGCGCAAGGCTCACAAACAGCGGCTTAGAGAGTAGCCGGCTGAGGCCTCCGCATTTTCTTCGGGTAGAACCGACGACGGGCGCCAGGCTTGTCAATGCTCGTTCCCGCGCGCCAGAACGGAAAGCTTACGGATAGATTACGGGAAAGGCAGGCGCCATGGTAGCGGGGGGCGATGATCTAAAATGCTGCGGAGGGTTCTCCGCATATGACTCCTGCTTTGAAACTACGTTTTCGCGTCCTTGTGTTTCTTACAGTCGTAGCCTTGTTGATTGCAGGCCGTGATCTTGCTGCGCAGAATGCCGATTTTGAAAAAGCGGCGGGGCTTCTGCCAACGGATTCGCGCGCGGTAGTCGACCGCTTAGGCAGTTTTGGCGACCTTCCGGACGCCGGGTGGAAGATGCACGCGGGCGACCTGGCTCACGGGGAGGATGTGAACCTGGACGATAGCTCGTGGCAGACGATTGCCCCGCATACCCAGGCGCCCAAGGACGCGGTCTGGTTCAGGCAGACGTTCGAGGTCCCCGAAACCTTGCACGGGTATGACTTGAGCGGGGCGCGAATATGGTTCGTGTTCCATGCCTACGCCAATGGACCGATGCCGGAGATCATCTATTTCAATGGGCGCCGGGTGGCGATGGGCGAAGACCTGGAGCCGACGGTGCTGTTCGATAAAGCCAAGCCGGGCGACAAGGTGACGGTAGCGGTGAAGCTGCTGCACACGGTGGATGAGAAGACCATTGAAGCCGCGACGCTGCGAGTGGATTTTCCGGAGGGAAGGCCGAATCCGGAGGACCTTCGCGAGGAGATTCTGGGCGCGGCGCTGCTGGTTCCTTCGCTCGCGCCAGGTGACGCGAGCAAAGAGGCCACGCTGAGAGAGGCGATTGCGGCGGTGGATCTGAAGGCCCTGGACGCGCACGACGCGGCGAAATTCGACGCCAGCCTGAGGGCAGCTCAACAGAAGCTGGAAGCGCTGAAGCCGCTGCTCGAGCAGGCGACCTTTCACATGACCGGCAACTCGCACATCGATGCGGCGTGGCTGTGGCCTTGGACCGAGACGGTGGATGTGGTGAGGCGCACGTTTGGGACGGCGCTGCAACTGATGTATGAGTATCCGCAGTACACCTACACCCAGAGCGCCGCGGCCTACAACGACTGGCTGGCGCAAAAGTATCCCGACGAGAACGCTCAGATCGCCGCGCGCATCAAGGAGGGGCGCTGGGAGGTTGTGGGCGGAATGTGGGTTGAGCCCGACCTGAATATGCCCGATGGTGAGTCGCTGGTGCGGCAGTTGCTGGTGGGCAAGCGGTGGTACAAGCAGGCCTACGGGGTGGATGTAAGGATCGGCTGGAATCCGGATTCGTTTGGATACACCTGGCAGTTGCCGCAAATCTACAAGAAGAGCGGCGTGGATTATTTTGTGACCCAGAAGATGACCTGGAACGACACTAATCAACTGCCGTTCAAGCTGTTCTGGTGGGAGTCTCCGGATGGGTCGAAGGTGCTGGCGTATTTTCCCCATGACTACGCCAACCAGGCGATGAACCCGGTGAGGCTCTCGAATGACCTGGCGGTGGCGCGGGAGCGGGCGACCGGCGAGACGGAGATGATGGATCTCTATGGGGTCGGGGATCATGGCGGCGGGCCGACACGCGCGATTCTTGACGAGGGCTTTCATTGGGCAGCGCCGGGGCACGTGACGGCGAAGTACCAGTTCGGGACGGCCCAGCCGTTCTTCACTTCGGTGGAGAAGCAGATTGCGCCCCAGAGTCCGGAGTGGAACTACCAGTCGATTGCGAAGGGGTATACGGCGCCGCCGGCGGTCGAGGGGATGACCTCGATTCCGACCTGGAAGAGCGAGCTTTATTTTGAGTATCACCGCGGGGTGTTTACCACGCAGGCCAACCACAAGCACAACATGCGGACTGCGGAAGAAGAGGTGCTGAACGCAGAAAAGTGGGCTTCATTGGCGTGGCTGGATGGCAAGAAGTATCCCGGCGACGAGTTGACCGAGGACTGGAAGAAGGTGCTGTTCAACCAGTTCCACGACCTGGGTGCGGGGTCGGGGATCGCGGTGATTTACAAGGATGCGCAGAAGGATTACGACGTGGTGCGCTGGTCGACGAATGAGATTTCGGCTGGGGCGCTGGGGACTTTGGCGGCTCGCATTGACACGAGGATGAAGGTTGAAAAATCTACCCCGATTGTGGTTTACAACCCGTTGGGTTGGGCGCGATCGGGCGAGGTGACAGTTAAGCTCCAACTGCCGGATCCGAAGCAAGACATATCAGTCGCTGCGATGTGTGAGCCTGAGAGCGGCATAAATCATATCGATCCAATCGTTGTGTCACGCAACATGGATACTGGTGAGGTCGAGTTGAAATTCGACGCTCATAATGTGCCCGCTTTTGGGTACAGGGCGTATCGGATTGGTCCCGCATGGAAGCCGAAGCCCGGTGAACCGGGACTAGGCTGTGTGCTCGGAACGTTTGCCGAGCCCAAGCAAGACCGCCCTTCCGAATATGTACTGCAGAATGGCCCGGACGGCCTATCCATTCGGGTAGATGCGGTGAACGGCTGTATCAAGAGCATCTATGATCCCAAGACGAAATATGAATCAATCGCTCCGGGAGGGTGCGCCAACGAACTTCAGGCATTCAAAGACACACCCAAGGATTACGATGCATGGAACATTGACCCCGGCACTCTCGATCAGGCGCCCACGCTGATATCTACTGCGGACAAGGTTGAGTTGATCGGAACTGCCGGTCACCGTGCCGTCCGCGTGACGCGCACATGGCAGAGCTCCAAGTTCGTGCAGACGATCTCGCTCGATGGCGACCAGGTAGACATCGACAACGACTTCGACTGGCATGAGTCGCACGTGCTGCTGAAGGCGGCCTTCCCGCTGGCGGCTACGAGCGATTTTGCCACCTACGAAATTCCGTATGGGGAGATCGAGCGGCCGACAACGCGGAACAATAGCTGGGAGAAAGCCCAGTTTGAGGTTCCGGCCATGCGGTGGGCGGACCTGGGCGACGGCAAGCATGGGCTGAGCATCCTGAATAAGGACAAGTATGGGTACGACGCGGCGGGCAACACGCTGCGGCTGACGCTGCTGCGGTCGCCGAAGTGGCCCGATCCGGATGCCGATATGGGGCGCCATCATTTTCAGTACGCGCTGTATCCTCATGCGGGCACCTGGAAGGATGCGCTGACGGTGCGGCATGGGTGGGAGTACGACTATCCGCTGCAGGCGGTGGTGACGACGGCTCATGCCGGGTCGCTGCCGGCGGAGCACTCGTTTGCCTCGGTTACGCCCGACAACGTGGTGCTGACTGCAGTGAAGAAGGCTGAAGACGCGAATGGGCTGATCTTCCGCGTGTATGAGTGGGCGGGGAAGAGCGGGACGGTGGAGTTTCATGTGCCGCCTGGGGCGACTGGAGCTACGGTGACCAATCTGATGGAGACGCCGGAGGGATCGCCGCTCGAGGTCGCCGGCGACGTGGTGAAGGCGCCGATTCACCCGTATGAGATTTTGACGGTGCGGGTGAACTACGAGAAGCAGTGATCAGTGGACAGTGGACAGCGGACAGTGGACAGTGGACAGTGGACAGCGGACAGTGGACAGCGGACAGTGGACAGTGGACAGCGGACAGTGGACAGCGGACAGCGGACAGCGGACAGTGGACAGTGGACAGCGGACAGCGGACAGCGGACAGTGGACAGTGGACAGCGGACAGTGGACAGCGGACAGTTGGCAGTCGGCCGACAACTTTATCGTTGGCTGCCGTCAGAGGTGCTTTCCACTGTCAGCTGTCTGCTGTCAACTGTCAACTGTCTTTGGTAAGCTGAATCTGGTAAGGAGCTTGCCCGATGCATATTACTTCCCCGTTTTTTGTGGTTCCGGTGATTGTGATTGTTTTTTTCGCTTCGATTTTCTTTGCCACCAGCAGCAAGGAAGACGGGCACCCGGCGGATGAGGAGCACTCCACGCACTGAGGCTTGCGTGCGAGAGGCAGGGATTGCAGGCAGAGATCGAGGATGGTTCTGAGCTGTCCCTCGGTGGCTGAAGCCCACAGTTATTTCGCTTGGCATAAGCCACGGATCAATTCGTGCCCTTTCCAAACAGCTAGATATTCACCAGCCTAGAGAAACGCCGCTGCGCGAGCGCGCAGCGGCGTTTCTCTTCTTGCCGGATTTTCGGCCTACTTGTCGTCGGGTTTATCTTCCTTTTTCTCGTCCTTCTTGTCTTTATCGGACTTGGCCTGGGGCTTTGTTGCCGGCTTCTCGCCGGGCTTGGCGGCGGGCTGCGGAGAGGGATTGGGCGCGGCCTTCATAGCCGGTTCGGCGGCCGGTTTAGGCGCGGCCTTGTCCTCTGGTCTTGCCTGGGGCTGCGGGGCCGGCTTAACGGCCGGCTCTGTTGCCGGGCGTTCGTTGGGCCTGGCTGTCTCGGCGGCCTTGACCGGCTGAGTCGCGGGAGGAGTTGGTCTGCTCTCGGATTTGACCGGCTGATTTGGGGCCGAGGCGGGTTTGAGAGGTTGGGCTGGAGCGGCGCCGGCCGCTGCCGGGGGCGCCTTGGCCCCAGGGGGCGGAGCTACGACCTTGCGGCCGGGAAGCGTGCGTACCTGGGGCGCTGGCTTAACGGGAGCGGACACGGGCACGATGCCGGGCTTGGCTGAGACCACCATACCCTTTGCGTTGATGACCGCGGGACGCGCGGCTGGGACCGGAACGGGGCGAGCGGGCGCGTGTTCGACAATGGTGCGGGTACTCACTTCGACCACGGGGCGCTGGATGATGGTGATGTTGTTGATGACGGTGACGTTATTGATCACAACGTTGGTCTGGCGGACGGGGCGACCGGCGGCGAAGTCGGCCTGGCTGATGGCGGTAATGCCGCTGGAGCGGTTGGAGAATGCGATGCCGCCGAAGTTGAAGCCTACGTAAGTGGTGAGGATGTGTACGTGGGGGCCTTCCCGCATGTTGGAGATGTTGACCCGATCAATGTAGGCCGGGCTGCAGGGATACCAGGGGCGGTAGGGCTCGCCGGGACCGAGGGGGAACCAGGCGGATACGCCTACTCCGCCGACCTGGATGCCGCCTGCGAAGACCACCAGGGCGGGCGACCAGACGGGGTGTTCGGCGGGGGGCCCGGGGATCCATCCCCAGCGCCCGCCGAGAGCGACCCAGCGGCCGTAGTGGAAGGGAGCGTAGCCCCACGGCTCGTCCTCGACCCAGACCGAGCCCCAGGGGGCGTGGTTGACCCAGCGGCCGTAGTGATAAGGCGCCCAGCCGGGCTGCACGTTGGGAAACCAGACGGCGCCATAGGGAGTGTCAGGCATCCAGCTGCCGTTGGCGTCGAGCTCATCGGCTCCGGCGATTTCGCGGCTGACATAACGGTAGGAAGCCGAGGCTGCGATCTGCTGGTCGCGCTGCTGACTCCAGAAGTCGAGATCGTCGGGCGAGGCCGCCTCCAGCCACTGGGGATAGACGGGGTTGGATCCGATCAGTTCGATGGCCTGACCCTGCTGAATGTCCTGGTAGAAATGGTCCGCGCCGGTGACGTTGGTGTAGGGTCCGATATCGGTGAAGAGGGCCGCCTGCTGGTCAGGGAAGACGTCGACGCGGAGTTCTCCGGGCTTCCAGAGGGTGCCGCTTCCGCTGGGGGTGCTGACCTGGAAGCCTTGTCCCTGCCAGAGGCCGAGAGAGCGGACATGAACCGAGCCCTGGGCTACTCCGATGGATATGTTGGTGGGAGTGTCTTCGATGAAGCTGACATCGGAGTTGGGTCCGATACGGACAAAGGTCTGGCCGATCTCGATTTCGGCACGGCCGCCCGAGTCGGTGAAGATGCGGTCGCCGGGTCCGATGGGGAGGTTCTGATAGGCCTGCCCCCAGTCATCGAGGCCGACGGGCTGGATGGAGACTGCGCCGGAGACAAAGGAGAGGCGGCCCGCCTGGAGGGGCGGATCGCCCTGGGCGCGGGAAGGAGCGGCAGACAGGGCCAGCAAAATTAGAGCTGCGCCGGCCATTACGGATTTCGACAGGGCGGAGAGCAGAGAGATGCGCATCATTAGATCCTTTCAATCAGCGCCTGGGGCGGCTTTGGGGGCAGCCGACGCTAAGAACAAAACCAGGGTGACCGTTTCCTCTTCGGTCCCAGGAAGGCCGCCGCTCCTTATGGAACGCCGACTTGCATCCTGGTGCTTTGAGGGACTCTGACCATGGTCCTGCTGTGAGTGGGAGGCGCGATTGGGAATCGGGCCTCCGGTGGGGGAATTGGTGCGCGGTTCAGGCGTACCGTGTGGCTGAACATCCAAGAGGCTATGTACTAAGGATACTAAACCCGATCTTGCGGGAAAAGTGGCTAAAATGAGGCGGTATTTCGAGACGGGCAGTCCGGAGTCTTGAGAATTGAGGGAACCTGTTGAAGATGAGCGGCGTATAAGAAGCACGAGAGGGCGAGCGGTATGACATGGATGCGGAAGCGTATGGAGAGCGGGAACATGCTGGGTCGAGCGGTTTGTTTGCTGGTCTTGGCGGGCATGACTGCCTGGGTGAGCGGCTGCAGGGTGCAAGTGGATAAGGGCGCCAATGGCGAAGACAAGAACGTTCAAGTAGACACGCCGTTCGGGGGTGTGCATGTGAATACGGACCAGACGACGGCAGCGGACCTGGGGTTGCCGGATTATCCGGGGGCGGAGAGCGTCAAAGGCCCAGACGACCACAAATCTGCGAATGTCCACATGGGTTTCGGGGAGTGGGAGTTGCGGGTGCAGGCAGTTTCCTACGCTACGAAGGACACGCGCGAGCAGGTGGAGGCTTTTTACAGGAAGGCGCTGGGCCGCTACGGCGATGTGATTACCTGCGACAGGAATGCCGCGATCGGCAAGCCCACTGTGACGTCGGAGGGGCTCACCTGCGAAGAGAAGAACCACGGGCACGTGACGGTGAACAACGGAGATTACCATCTGGGGTCCGATAACTACGAGTTGAAGGCCGGATCGGAGCGGCATCAGCACATTGTGGCCTTCGAGACGCCGAAGGATGGCGAAACACGGTTTTCACTGGTGGCCCTGGATCTGCCGAGTGGAATGGGAGGCTCCGGGAAGAGCGACTGACAAGAAACAGTTGAAGTGTAAGGGACCGATGGCGAATGGCCGGCCTTTGTGGTCTCCCACCCATCGATCAGCCACCCCAGCGACGAAGAGCTGTGGCCGGGGACCCCGGGACGCTCGATGGATGGAGCACCCGGCGGTTGTTCTCAGGGCGATTGTCCGAACAGAGGAGGGATGGCCTACAATTCTCGAGTCGGCATCTGCCACTCTCTTGATGGAGCCCTAATCGATGCATGTTCAAGTTCAGCAGCGCTTTGCCGCGGCCGTGCTGGCCGCGGTTTCTGTTTGCCTGTACGCCGCCGAGAAGCCCAGGCCGTCTGCGCCAACCTCCTCGGTCGATCCTTATGCCGAAGTGCAGCCGGCCAGTGAATCGCTGGATCTGACCATGTACCAGCGGATACGGGACGAGGGGCTGAATCACTCTCACGTGATGGAGTTTGCCAGCGCGTTGACGGACGGGATCGGGCCGCGGCTGACGGGCTCGCCCAATCTGAAGAAGGCGAACGCGTGGACTCGGGATACGCTCACCAAGATGGGGCTCGAAAATGCGCATCTCGAGGACTGGGGTGAGTTCGGGCTGGGCTGGCAGCAGCTGAATACCTGGGCGCGGATAGTTGAGCCGGATACGGCGGTGCTCATTTTGCAGGCCACCCCGTGGTCTCCTTCAACTCGCCCCAGCGACGGCCAGGGAACGGGGCCGGTGACGGCGGACGTGGTATTCGTCAACATCCAGGATGAAAAAGATTTCGACCAGTACAAGGGCAAGCTGGCGGGGAAGATTGTGCTGTTCGGCGCCATGCGGCCGGTGCCGCCGGTGGACAAGCCGTTATTTGAGCGCGCCACGGAAAAAGACCTGGACGATGTGGCCGATTTCCCGGTGAGCGACAGTACGGGCGGCCCTTCACCGGAGATGACGGCGGCCATGCGGGCGCGGATAGAACGGCGGAAAATGATCGAGCGGGCTGCGCAGTTTTTCGCGGACGAAAAAGTGGCGGCGGTGATTGAGCCAAGCCGGGATGGCGGCAACGGCGGCGGGTCGGGCGGCACGTTTTTCGACGACAACGGGGCGACCCTGGGACGGACGCCCTACCTGGCCGACAAAGCTGTGAAGATTCCCGTAGCGGTGGCGGCGATCGAGAGCTACGGGCGGCTTTACCGGCTGACGCAGGCGCATGTGCCGGTCAAAGTGGAAATCGATGTTGAGACCAGGATCACGGGCGAGCACGAGCATGGCTTCGACACCATTGCCGAGATTCCGGGGACCGATGCGAAGCTGAAGGACCAGGTGGTGATGCTGGGCGGACATCTGGACAGCTGGATCGCGGGTACCGGGGCCACTGATAACGGAGCGGGCACGGTGGTGGCGATGGAGGCGGTGCGCATCTTGAAGGCGCTCGATGTGAAGCCGCGGCGAACGATTCGGATCGCGCTGTGGACGGGGGAGGAACAGGGACTTTTCGGCTCTCAGGGTTACGTGAAGCAGCACTTCGGGTCGGCTGCGCTTTCTACCGCGCCGGACCAGCTGCAACTGCCGGAGTTTATGCGCCGGGCGGTCGGGCCCTTGGAAGTAAAGCCGGAGCAAAAGTTGATATCGGGATACTTCAATGTGGACAACGGCTCGGGAAAGATTCGCGGAATCTATACCCAGGGGAATGCGGCGATTGCCCCGATCTTCGCGCAGTGGATGGCGCCTTTGAAGGACCTGGGAGTGACGACGATTACGGAACGCAACACCGGGGGCACAGATCACCTGAGCTTCGACGCGGTGGGAATTCCCGGGTTCCAGTTCATCCAGGACAGTCTGGACTACGGGACGCGGACCCATCATTCGAATGAAGATGTGTATGAACGCCTGCAGCCAGCCGATTTGAAGCAGATTGCCACGGTGGAGGCGATTTTTGTCTATGACGCGGCCCAGAGGGACCAGACGCTGCCGCGAAAGCCTCTTCCGCATCCGGAACTGGATGAGAAGAGCAGGACAGCCATGGAAGGAGTCTTCCCGGGGGCAGTGGCACAGCCGGAGGCGAAACGGTAAATCCGGAATCAAGGGCGATTTCCATGCGGAATTTTTCGCCGACCTCGCATGCCGTCCGCTCGTCGATGTTCTTTGCCTGGCGATGAACGGTGCGGCGCGAAGCGCCTACGTCAGCAGCTTCTCGAGCGGCTCCCAGTAGTGTGCCTTCCAGCCGGAAGCCAAGACCTCCGCGGCTCCCTGAGGAAAGCCCGTATGGTCAAATATGATCTTTGTTCCGGAACCAAGCTCCACGAGCTCGAACTTCGCGATCGAATAGACGCCGGGAGGCCAGCTGCCTGTTCGCCAAGCCTGCACGATTCGTTCGTTGGGTACAAGTTCGACATGACGTCCGGTAATATACCCGCCAAAAAGAACGAACGCACCTCCCACTTCGCGGCTGATCTCTGTTGGCTTGTTGGATAGGTGCATGGCTTCCAAAACTCCGCTGAGCTGAATGACCTTGTCAAACTGTTTGGCGTCGGTGAGCGCATCGTAAACGCGCTTCCGGCTCGCCGTGAAAACAGGCTCTTGGTGAATGGATTCCGCCGTACGAGAAATTCCGTCCTCTGTGTTCGCCCAAGCCTTCGTCGAACTCAGGGCCAGACCGCCTATTGCGATCGCGGCATCGGCAATCGCTTGCCGCCGCGTGGGTTTGTCGGCCAGCCGCTGCACCAACCCGCTATCGTACATTGTCCACCTCCCGTTTCTCCCGATGGTCTCGATCAAAGCACAGCCCGAAAATATGTTCAAGATCATATTTCGCACATTGGCGAGTGCCTTCGGGGACATACTCTTCCGATTGAGGAAGAGGATGACCGATGCCATATCCGGCCTGTCGTTGCGTGGAGGCACGGAAGAGCGTCATAGACGACGCACGAAACCCCTAGCTTTGAGAATGATTTCTCAGACAGCTCATGGCTGCCGCGGATCTGACGCAGGGCGGATCTATGCCCATTTCGAGCGCAACAGGGTTCCAGTTTCAAAAACGGGGTTTTGAGAGAGAGGAAGGTCTGTTTCGGATCGCCATGGGCCAGGTTTTGGTTTGGTGGGCAAGATCGGGGTGAATTGGGGTTGGAACGGGGGTACTCTGAGGGGCGGAACGGGTGACTCCCATCACAGAAAACCCCTTCGCCAAAGCGCAGAATAACGCGGGCTTAAAGGCGGCCACGGGCCCCAGAGGAAACCAAATGATCGACGCGAAAAAGCGGGATCGAGGGTTGTTGAAGGTCAACGATCAGGAATGCAAGGGTTGCGGGCTGTGTATCGAAGCGTGCCCGCCGCATGTCATTGCGATGAGCGAGCGGATGAATCACTTCGGATATCGCACCGCGTTTTATAAGGGCGAGGGGTGCACCGGCTGCGGGGTTTGCTTCATGGTGTGTCCGGAGCCGGGGGCGATCACGGTATGGGTCGCCGATAAGAATGCCGCAATCGAAGCAGGCAAGGAGGGGACGGCGGAATGCGCAAGCAACTGATGAAGGGCAATGAAGCCATTGTGAAGAGCGCGATTCTGGCCGGCTGCCGGGCATTTTATGGCTATCCCATTACGCCGGCGAGCGAGATTGCGGAAGCCGCTGCGCTCTACATGCCGCTGACCGGCGGCGTGTATGTGCAGGCGGAGAGTGAAGTAGCCGCGGTGAACATGCTTTATGGCGCGGGCGCGGCGGGAGTGCGCGCCATGACGGCTTCGAGCGGACCGGGAATCAGCCTGATGCAGGAAGGCATGAGCTACATGGCCGGCGCCGAGGTGCCCTGCGTGATAGCGGACATTACGCGTGGCGGGCCGGGGCTGGGCAACCTGGGCCCTGAGCAGGGCGATTACAACCAGGTGGTGAAGGGCGGGGGACATGGGAACTATCGCACCATCGTGCTGGCTCCGCACTCGGTGCAGGAGATGGCGGATCTGACGGCGTGGGCGTTTGAGCTGGCGGACCGCTATCGGAACCCGGTGGTGCTGCTGGCGGATGGATTCATCGGCCAGATGATGGAGCCGGTCGAATTTCAGCAGAGCGCGCGAGCGCACGAGTTGCCCGAGTGGGCGGTTGCGGGAACGGCGGCGACGCGAGGAAACCTGGTGAATTCACTGCACCTGGATTTTGACGAACTGGAGGCCCACGAGCTGGCTCTCGAAGCCAAATACAAACTGGCCGAACAAAACGAGACCCGCGCGGAAGAATGGTTCACCGAGGATGCGGATATTGTGCTGGTGGGGTATGGCATTGTGGGCCGCATTTTGAAGGCGGTCACCGCGGAGGCGCGCGCGGAGGGAATCAGGGTGGGGCTGTTAAGGCCGATTACGCTGTATCCGTTCCCGGCGCAGGTTCTGCAGAGGCTGAGCGGTCGCGTAGAGGCTTTCCTGGTGGTGGAGATGAGCAACGGCCAGATGGTGGGCGATGTGCGGCTGGCGCTGAATGGGGCATGTCCGGTTGAGTTCTATAGCCGCGTCGGCGGCAATGTTCCATCGCACGAGGAAGTGATGAGGCTGGTCCGCGAACTGGCTCTGAAGTATCTGGGTGAGAGGCGGATTGTACATGTCTAGCGAAACGGTTTTGGGTTACACGGTTGGGCAGGGAAGAGCAAAGGCCTTCTACGAGCGGTTCGATCGCAAGGAAGAGCTGAAGCACACGACGCATTTTTGTCCGGGGTGCGGGCACGGCACGGTGCACAAGATGGTGGCCGCGGCCATTGATCAGCTCGAGATCCAGGACAAGACGATCATGGTGGGGCCGGTGGGCTGCTCGGTATTCACCTATTTTTATTTTGACGTGGGCAATGTGCAATCGGCGCACGGCCGCGCGCCGGCGGTGGCGACTGCGATGAAACGCAGCCACCCGGACAGCGTGGTGATTTCCTATCAGGGCGATGGGGATTTGTCGGCTATAGGGGCGGCGGAGATACTTCATGCGGCGAACCGCGGCGAGAATATCACGGTCATTTTTGTGAACAACGCGGTCTACAGCATGACGGGGGGACAGTGCGCGCCGACCACGCTGATCGGACAGAAGAGCACCACCACCCCCAACGGGCGCTCGGCTCTGACGGAGGGCTACCCGCTGCATGTGAGCGAGCTGCTGGCGACGCTGGAGGCGCCGGTTTACATCGAGCGCGTGGCGCTGGGCGATAACCGGCAGATCGCGCAGGCTGGGCGGGCGATCCGGCGCGCGGTGGAGAACCAGGTGAAAGGGCTTGGGTTCTCGCTGATCGAAGTGCTGGCGCCGTGCCCGACGATCTGGAAGATGAATCCCGTGGACGCGCAGCACTGGGTGCGCGATGTGATGGAGAAGACCTTTCCGCTGGGTGTCTTCTGCGACCGCACCAAAAAGCGCGAGCCGCGGCCGCCGGCTCAGCCTGCGCCTTCGCTCGATGAGATTCCCGGCTTGCTCGGCCTTGCGGAGATCGAGTCGACCGAGGAGCACGGGCTGGCGAAGGACGCGGATGTTGACCTGCAGGTGCGGATTGCGGGGTTCGGCGGGCAAGGGGTTCTGCTGCTGGGAGAAGTGCTGGCGGAGGCGGGACTGGACGCGGGGCTTGAAGTTTCGTGGCTGCCCTCCTACGGTCCGGAGATGCGGTCGGGAACTTCGAACTGCCACGTTCGAGTTTCGAGCCAGCCGATCGATTCGCCGCTGGTGGCGCTGCCGGATGTGCTGGTGGCGATGAACGAGCCGTCGCTGAGGAAGTTCGATGCCAGCGTGAGGCCCGGGGGGTGGGTGATTTACAACGGTGAAACCTTTCCGGCCGACTGCGAGCGCGAAGAGGTGCATGTGCTGGCGCTGCCGTTTACCGATATAGCGAATGAGCTGGGGGATGCCCGGGCGTGCAACATGGTGATGCTTGGAGCTCTTTTAGAAATTGCAGAAGTGTTGCCGCAGGCCAGCATTGACGAGGCGCTCGAGCGGCTGGTGAAGAATCCGCGCTGGGTGACGCTGGATAAGCGCGCGCTCGAACGGGGAAGGGAACTGCTGAGGAACTCGATTGCGGAGGGGTTGCGGTGAAAGCTGAAGCGAATCCGAATCTGATTGTTTACTTCGATGGAAAGTACGTGCCGCTGGGCGAAGCCCGGATTGGAATCCTTACCCATGCGCTGCATTACGGGACGGGCGTTTTTGAAGGGGTTCGAGCGTATTGGAATGAGAGCGCGCAGGAACTTTACATGATGCGGCCTCAAGAGCACTTTGAGCGCTGGAAGCAGAACTGCCGCATCCTGCGCATCGAGGTTCCGCTATCGAGCGATGAACTCTGCGCCGTGACGGCGGAGCTGATGCGCAGGAACAATTTTCGGACTGACGTGTATGTGCGTCCGCTGGCGTATAAGTCGGCCGAGCGGGTGGGCGTGAGCACTGACGACCAGGACGCATTCTTCCTGGTTGCGCTGCCGTTCGGAGAGTACCTGCACGATGAAAAGGGGCTTCACGCCGGGGTGAGCGCATGGCGGCGGGTCGAAGACAACGCGATTCCGGCACGGGGAAAGATTACCGGAGCCTACGCCAACAGCGCGCTGGCCAGCGACGATGCGCGCCGCGCGGGCTATGACGAGGCGATCCTGCTGAATGAGAGCGGCCACGTGGCCGAGGGCTCCACCTGCAACCTGTTCATGATTCGCAATGGAATCCTGATTACACCGCCGCTTACGGACAATGTGCTGGAGGGAATTACGCGGGCCTCGGTGATGGAACTGGCCAGGGATGTATTGGGATTGCCGGTGATGGAGCGGACCATCGATCGCAGCGAACTGTATCTTGCCGATGAGATTTTTTTGACCGGGACGGCGGTAGGGGTTGCCGCGGTGACGCGCGTGGACCATCGAGAGGTGAAGGACGGACGTATCGGAGCGTGGACTGCGATGATGCGGAAGCTCTATTTCGATGTGGCGCGGGGGAAACAGCCGGCCTATAGAAGATGGCTGCTGCCGGTTTACGAGGCAAGGCCGGAGATGGCGCTGAAGGCGGTCGGCCTGGCGGAAACGAGCGTTGCCTAAGGCGGATCGCGGTACGCGGTTGCGCGCCGGTCCAGCCTGGGCAAGGAGGAAACACCAATGATAGCGACAACAAGCAAAGGCAACGCCTATGACGTTGCCATGGAGAATTTCGACACGGCCGCCAATGCGATGGGGCTGGACAACGATACGCGGGAGAGAATCAAGTATCCCGAGCGCATGCTTACGGTGACGGTGCCGGTGCGGATGGACGACGGACATATCCGGCGCTTTGAAGGTTACCGCGTGCAGCACAGCATGGTGCGCGGGCCGGCGAAGGGTGGCATCCGCTTTCACCCCCAGGTCACACTGGATGAAGTGAAGGCGCTGGCAACCTGGATGACATGGAAGTGCGCGGTGGTGAATATTCCCTTTGGCGGGGCCAAGGGCGGCATCACCTGCGATCCCAAGCACATGTCGCAGGGGGAACTGGAACGGATGACGCGCCGCTACACCAGCGCGATTCTGCCGCTGATTGGGCCGCAGCAGGATATTCCGGCGCCCGACGTGTACACGAACTCGCAGACGATGGCGTGGATCATGGACACCTACAGCATGACCAAGGGCTATCCGATTCCAGGCGTGGTGACGGGCAAGCCGATCAGCCTGGGCGGATCGCTGGGGCGTAATGAAGCGACCGGGCGCGGCGTTTTCTACACCATCGAATGTGCGTGCGAGCATCTTGGGATGCAGCTCAAGGGCGCGACCGTGGCGGTGCAGGGATTCGGAAATGCCGGCTCGGTGGCGGCGCAACTGCTGTACGAAGCCGGCGCGAAGATCATTGCGGTGAGCGACTCGACGGGGTGCATCTACAATCGCAACGGGCTCGATATTCCGGAGCTGATCACGATGAAGGCGATGTGCGGGCACGTGGACGGGTTCCCGGAGAGCGAGCCGATTCATCCGCAGGAGCTGCTGGCGATGGATTGCGACATCCTGGTGCCGGCGGCGCTCGAGAACGCAATCGACGCCGATAATGCCGGCGCGGTGCGGGCGCGGATCGTGGCGGAAGCAGCCAACGGACCGCTGACGCCGGCGGCGGACCGGATGCTGGAGAGCAAGGGAATTTTTGTGATTCCGGATATCCTGTGCAACGCGGGCGGAGTGACGGTTTCGTACTTCGAGTGGGTGCAGGACGAGCAGCACCTGTTCTGGGAGGCGCAGGACATTTACAAACGTCTGGAGCAGGTAATGAAGACCGCGTTTCGCGATGTGCTGAAGATCCACCTCGACAGGAAGGTTTCGATGCGCATTGCGGCGAATATCCTGGGTATCGGCCGTGTGGCCGAAGCTGTGCAGATTCGCGGCATCTATCCATAGAGCAGCGCTGCCGACTCATTTAGAAGAACGGACTTGGCTGCTGCCGGCGATCGGCCGGCGGCAGCCGAGCTTTCGAGACAGTCTTATTCATCGTCCGCGTTTACAATCCCACTTGAGAGAAGCTTGCCCCGCGGGCGCGGGGCGGCAATCGTGCATTCATACGCGGGCGTCTCACTGAGGATTTGGATGAATAAGAAGCTTCTGGCCGTTTTGTGTGCGGTTCTGGTCGCCGCGCCGGGATTTTGCGTCGCGCAAATTACTAATTTGCCTACCAGTAAACAACTGCTGGGCGAGGTTCCGGGACACCCGCAGCGGATCAACGGGCTGCCCATCTCGATGGCCATTTCGCCTGACAAGCGTTATGTGGTGACGGTCAACGCCGGGTACGGAACGTTTGAGTCGCAGTATGAGCAGTCGCTGACTGTCCTCGACACGCAGGACGGGACGCTGAAGGATTTCCCGGATGCGCGCACACCGCTGGAAGCCAAGCAGACGCTTTATTCAGGCCTCGCGTTCAGCGGCGACGGTAAGCACATTTATGCAAGCATGGGTTCGCTGTCGGACCCGGCAGGCAATGGCAGGGATGCAGCAGGCAGCGGCATTGCGATCTATAGCTTCCATGAGGGACAGATTGCGCCGGAACGGATGATCAAGCTGCCTGCCGAACAGCTGGCGGCGGGAAGGAAAACGAGGTTGCCGGAAGGCGAGGACCGTGAGATGGGCGTTCCTTATCCTGCAGCGATCGCGGTGATTGAGGGGGCGAGTGGGGAAAAGCTGCTGGTGGCGGATAATCTTTCCGACTTTGTGTTGTTGCTTGACGCGGCCAGCGGCGCGGTTGAAAAGCGGTTTGACGTGTCGGAGAGCGATGCCGTGCCTTCGACTTTTCCGATTGCGCTGGCGGTCGCGAAAGATGGCAAGCATGCCTATGTCGCGTTGTGGAATGCGTCGGAGATTGCGGAACTGGATCTCGTGAGCGGGATGGTGACGCGCAAACTGGCGCTGCTGAAGCCGGAGAACGACATTGCGCCGGGAACCCACCCTTGCGCGATGGTGTTTTCGCCGGATGAGAAGACGATCTATGTTGCGTTGGCGAATCGCGATGCCGTGGCGGCGGTGAATGTGGGCGATGGGCAACTTGCGATCAAGGGATTCTTCGATACGCGGCTGCCGGGGCAGAGCTATTTTGGCGCCGAACCTGAGGCGCTGGCGGTGAACACGAGCGGCAGCCGGTTGTACGCGGCCAACGCCGGAAGCGATGCGGTTGCGGTGATCGACACCAGCAGGCTAACGGCGAAGGTTGCCAGAACGCAGATGGTGGTGCCGATCGGCTTCATTCCCACCGAGTGGATGCCGATGTCGCTGGCGTTTGATCCGCTGCCTTCGGGAGACACTTTGTACGTCGCAACCGGAAAAGGAAAGGGAACGGGACCGAATAATTTTCCGCAACGGGCGGTGGACTCGTCAGCCAGCGGCACGGCGCGAGGGCATGCTTACATCGGGACGCTGTTGTATGGGTCGCTGGCGACGCTCAGCGAGGCGGATATAGAGAACGATCTTCCTCAATGGACGCCGGTGGTGATGGACTCGAATCGCATGATCGCGTCGCAGGAGAAGATTCAGTTTGCCGGCGGCGGGACAGACCGGATCAAGCATGTGATTTACATCATCAAGGAGAACCGGACTTACGATCAAATCTTCGGCGACCTGGCGCGGGATGGGAAACAGGTGGGCAACGGCGACCCGAAGCTGACCATGTATGGCCAGGCAGTGACGCCGAATCTGCATAAGCTGGCGTTGCAGTTTGGGGTGCTGGACAACTTCTTTGACTCGGGCGAGGTCTCAGGCGACGGACACGTGTGGTCGACGGCGGCAATCAGCTCAGATTACCTGGAGAAGACGTGGCAGCAAAACTATCGCGGTGGACAGCGGACGTACGATTTTGAGGGGGTCGTGGCAGGCGGGTATCCGCTGTTGCAGAAGATTCCGGACGTGGACGAGCCCGCGAGCGGGTATCTGTGGGGCAATATGGCCGCGCATGGGAAGAGCTACTATCACTTCGGTGAATTCATTTCTTCCACTTTCTGCAATCAGGCGGAGGTCGCTGATCCAAAGCTGGGGCCGGTGCTGAAGGGGCCGACGTGCGCGCATAAGGAGTACGCGCCGGGCGAGGCGCTGCCGGCGGAGTGGGGCGGCGGAACGAACAAATGGCCGTGGCCCATTCCGGTGCTGGCGTCGAATATAGCCACCAAGCCGGAGCTGGTGGGGCATTTCGCGGCCGAGTCGCCGGACTTTGAATTGTCTGTCCCCGATCAGATTCGGGTGGATATTTTTCTGCGGCACTTGAAGCAGTGGGTCGCGGACAAGCAGCAGGGCAACGACACCATGCCGAATTTCGTGATGCTGCGGCTGGGGAACGACCACACGGCGGGAACGCGGCCAGGCGGCCCGACGCCGAAGGCGTCCGTAGCGGACAATGATCTGGCTGTGGGCCGGGCGGTGGAAGCAATCTCTCATTCGCCGTTCTGGGACGATACGGTATTTTTCATCCTGGAGGACGATGCGCAGAACGGCGCGGATCACGTGGATGCGCATCGCAGCATCGCGGTGGTGGTGAGCAAGTATGCTCCGCACGACGCCAATGGCGCGCCTTTTGTCGACGGCCAGTCTTATTCGACGGTGAGCGTGGTGAGGACCATGGAGACGCTGCTGGGACTTCCGCCGATGAACAACAACGATGCTTTCAGCTCGTTGATGACAAGCCTGTTCAAAGGACCCGGGGACCAGGCGGAGTTTACCGCCGACTACTCGAACCGCGATAACGGATTGATTTACACGGCCAACACCAAGTCCGCGGTGGGCGCCAAAGAGAGCATGAAGATGGACTTCAGTCATGAGGACCGGGCACCGGTGGAGAAGCTCAACGTGATTTTGTGGAAGGACGCGATGGGCAATGCGCCGCTGCCGGCGATGCTGAAGGCGAAGGGCAAGAAGGCAGAGAAGGACGACGACGATTAAGCTCGACGGCCTCTTCCGCGCGGCGGAACGTAAGGGTGTTAAGATTCCTGACGGATTCAGCACGGGAGATTGAAGTATGCGTAAGGCGAATTCATTAGGGAAAGTGTCTGTAATAGCTGGCTTGCTGGTTTGTTGCCTGTGGTTAGTTGCTTCGTCCGCGGCTCTGGGGCAGGACGCAGCAAAGCTCACCGTCCAGTGGGACAAAGTCACCGTCGTTTCGAGATCCACGCCAACGTTGCAGGTGGTGGTGAACCCTCCGCTCAGGCCCGGGCAACCGTTGGGCGCCGCAGCCTACAAGGCTGTGAAAGAGCTGGGCGCGGAGTACGTGCGCTACGTGCCGTGGCTGCCGTACCCGAGGTTGGCCGTTGCGGAGCTCGAGCCGCCGACGGCCGCGAAAACTTCGTGGGACTTCAGCGTGATCGATCCCATGACGAAGGATTTTCTGGCGGCTACCGAGGGACACTCGCCGATTTTGAACTTCAGCACCTCGCCGGCCTGGTTGTACAAGACGGATAAGCCGGTTACGTATCCTTCGGATCCAAACCAGGTGGATTGGGACTACACGCAGGGCACGGAATTGCGCGACCCCACGGGCAAGGAGTTGGGCGACTATTACGCGCGGCTGGTGAGTTGGTATGCGAACGGCGGCTTCACGGACGAGAACGGCGTCCGGCACGACTCCGGCTACCACTACAAGGTGCCGTACTGGGAGGTGCTCAACGAAGTGGACTTTGAGCACAGCATGACGCCCGAGCAGTACACAGCGCGCTACGACGCGATTGTGAGCGCGATTCACAAGGTATCGCCGGAGACGAAGTTTGTGGGTCTGGCGCTGGCCATTCCGGGCATGGCGCCGGGAATGTTTGAGTATTTCCTGGATCACAAGAATCACCAGCCGGGGACACCGCTGGACATGATCTCGTATCACTTCTATGCCTCGCCCGTGGCCGGAGAGACGATCGACGACTGGCAGTATACGTTCTTCGATCAGGAAGCGGGGTTTCTGAACACGGTCCGCTATGTCGAGACGATTCGCAAGCGGCTTTCGCCCCAGACCGGAACCGACACCGACGAGCTGGGTGTGATTCTGCCCGGGGATAACAAGCCGGGCGACGATGTTCCGCCGCCTGCGGCTTATTGGAATCTGGCCGGCGCGCTCTATGCGGATTTGTTCATCGAGCTATCGCGGCTGCAGATCGACGTGATTGGAGAATCGCAGCTGATCGGCGCCACGACGCAGTTCCCCAGCGTGAGCATGATGGATTGGACCACCAACAAGCCGAATGCGCGCTTCTGGGTTCTGAAGCTCATCAAGGATTCATTCCACCCCGGCGACAAGCTGGTGGAGACCACTCTTGGGTTGAGCGACGTGTCGGCGCAAGCATTTCAAACTCCCGCGGGACGCAAGCTGCTGCTGGTGAACAAGCGGAATCGACAGATCGAGATTGCGCTCCCCGGTGCGGAGAAGGCGAGCGCGCTGGCCGTGGATGTGGAGACGCTCGATGGCCCGGCGCGGAGCGTGAATCTTTCCGACGGGAAGATCTGGCTGGAGCCATTTTCAGTGGCTGTTGTGAGCTGGTAGAGATTGGCGGGGATGACGGGGGCGTCACAGGGGAGAAGACCTTGAGAGTGGGATTGTGCGGTATCGGGCTGGATGCCTACTGGAGCCAGTTTGAGGGGCTCGAAGAGCGGCTGAAGGGGTACGTTGCGCGGGTGGGTTCGCGGCTAGAGCGGCCGGGCGTCGAGGTGGTGAATCTGGGGCTGGTCGACACGCCGGCTCGTTCGCGCGAGGCGGGCCGTCGATGCCGTCGCGAAGACATCGATGTGCTGTTTCTTTATGTGACTACCTACGCATTGTCGAACACAGTGCTTCCTCTGGTGCAGCGGGCGGGCGTGCCGGTGGTGGTGTTGAATCTTCAGCCGGCGGCGGCGATCGACTACCAGAATTTCAACCGGCTCGAAGATCGCACCGCGATGACCGGAGAGTGGCTGGCCTATTGCTCGGCATGCCCGGTCCCGGAGATTGCGAACCTGTTTGCGCGAGCGGAGATCCCCTTCCACCAGGTGACCGGGTTTCTGGACGAGGCTCGGACATGGGAGGAGATCGAGGGTTGGCTAGCCGCGGCCCAGGTGCGCGCGGCGCTGCGGTCGGCGCGGCTGGGACTGATGGGCCACTACTACGGCGGAATGCTGGACATCATGACGGACGTGACGCTGGTATCGATCGCGTTCGGCACCCACGCGGAGTTGCTTGAGGTGGACGAATTGAGCGGGCTCGCCGCGGAGGTTGGGGAGGCGGATCTGGCGCGGCGGGTGGAGGAGTTCAAGTCTGCGTTCGATGTGCAGGCCGACTGTTCCGAGGAAGAATTGCGCCGGGCGGCGAGGACTTCCGTGGCGCTGGACGCGTTTGTGGCGCGGCACGAGTTGGACGCCATGGCTTACTACTACAAAGGCTCGGGAAATGCGGCCAATGAAGACACCATGAGCTCCATCATTCTGGGAACATCGCTGCTGACGGCGCGGCATATACCCGTGGCCGGCGAGTACGAGGTGAAGAATGCCCTGGCGATGAAGATCATGGACGTGCTGGGCGCGGGCGGATCGTTCACCGAGTACTACGCGATCGACTTCAACGACGACCTGGTGTTGATGGGACATGACGGGCCGGGGCACATCGCGATTGCCGAAGGCAAGACGAAGGTGCGGCCGCTGAAGGTCTATCACGGCAAGGTGGGGCGCGGCTTGTCTGTAGAGATGAGCGTAAAGCATGGGCCGGTGACGCTGCTGTCGGTGGTTGAGGACGCGAAGTCGCGCTTCAAGCTGGTGGTTGGCGAGGGCGAGTGTGTAGCCGGCGAGATTCTGGAGATTGGGAATACCAATAGCCGGTATCGGTTCCCCACCGGGGCGCGGGGGTTTGTCGAGGCCTGGAACGCGCAGAGCCCGGCGCATCACTGCGCGGTGGGCGTGGGACACGTGGCTGCGACGCTCAGGAAGGCGGCCGCGCTGATGGGCATTGGGTTCGCGCAGGTTTGCTGAAGCAGTGCATATGGCGGTGTGGCTGAATGCGCGGTGACGTGCGGCACAGCCTGGACTCCTGTGTGGGAGTTCAAATTCAGCCTGCTCAAATATCGATCACAGCAAGCAGCTCCGGCTCGGCCCCCTATTCCAGGGAGCGCAGGGCCTTGCCCGCAGCCGGAATGAAGGGCTGGCCCAACGGTCCACAAGGTGAGATGAACGGCTGAAAAATGAACCTGAATGGCGATTTGGCGGTCTCGCCCTTTAGCCAAAAACAACCCTGAACTGGTAGCTTGAGAGAGAAGGACTTTGATTGCTGAACATGGTTTCCAGTCCCTATTTTTCGCTGGCAGTTTTGTTCGCGGGGGCGCTCGGATTCGGGCTCGCTCCGCTGGGGCTGGCGTGGCTTTGGGCTAAGGCGTTTTCGCCGGCGAAGCCGAATGCGGTGAAGAATGCCATCTACGAGTGCGGGCTGGTTTCACAAGGGGACGCATGGATCCAATTCCACTCGTCCTATTACCTTTACGCCATCATTTTCTTGATCTTCGACGTGGAGGCGGTGTTTCTGCTGCCTTTCGCTGTGGCGTTTACCGGACTGGGGCTGGCTGCCTGCGGGGCTATGCTGGTGTTTCTTCTGATGCTTGTGGAAGGATTGGCCTGGGCCTGGGCTAAGGGAATTCTTACCTGGGCGTGATGAAGGCAAAGGCTGCTAAGGGGCTAGGGCCAAGGGACCAGGGATTTTGGGTAATGGGGAGATGGGATGGCTGTGGATTCTGAGTTGAAGATCGAACTGGGCAAGCAGGGCGTCTTCGTCACGACCATCGAAGAGCTTTATAACTGGGGGCGCAGGAGTTCGGTCTGGCCGATGCAGTTTGGACTGGCCTGCTGCGCGATCGAGATGATTGCAACCACCATGGCGCGGTACGACCTGGCGCGATTTGGCGCGGAGGTTTTCAGGCCTTCGCCGCGGCAGGCGGACCTGATGATCATCTCCGGCACGGTGACCAAGAAAATGGCTCCGCAGGTGGTGCGGCTCTACAACCAGATGGCCGAGCCGCGTTACGTGATTGCGATGGGCGCCTGCGCCATCTCCGGGGGACCGTTCAAGCAGGGCTACAACGTGTTGAAGGGAATCGACCGGTATATTCCGGTGGACGTTCACATTCCGGGCTGCCCGCCACGGCCCGAGGCGCTGTTGCAGGCGTTCATGACGCTGCAGAAAAAGATTGACGAGCAGCCGCTGACGGGGGCGGGCCGGCCGCGCCATCTGGACGCCGGTGCGCAGGGCGAGTTTCCCGTGCCCGAACAGGGGGAGCACGATCTGGAGCCCACTTCGAACAAGGGCGTGTGGCCCTTGCCGGTGGTGATTCGATGAATAGAGTTGACAGCGGGCAGTTGACAGCGGACAGCACTATGGGACCGAGGGGTTTGAATTGAAGACGGTGGAGGAGATCAAGGCAGCGATTTTGGCGGCTGTGCCGGAGGCGGGGGTTGAGGTTGTGCTCAATCCCAGCGTATCGGCGCAGCACTCGCTCAGGCTGGCGCCGGAGCGGGCCGTAGATGTGGCGCTGTTTCTGCGCGATGACGCCGAACTGGCTCTTGATTTTCTTTCCAATGCCACCGGCGTCGACTGGCCGGACAAAGAGATTACCGAAAAAGTGAAAGTGACGCGGCCGGTTCAAAAGACTGTGGATGGCGCGGAGCAGACGGTGGAGGAGACGGTCGAAGAGACTCGCAAACGCGTTGAGCCGGGATTTCTGGAGGCGGTCTATCACCTGTATTCGATGGAGCGCAAGCATGGGCCGGTGATTATCAGGATGCGCACGACGAATCGGACGGACCAGGTGGAGTTGCCGTCGTTGACGCCGGTTTGGCGGTCAGCGGAGTTTCAGGAGCGCGAGATCTTCGATCTCTACGGAATTCAATTTAACGGGCACCCCGATCTGCGACGGCTATTAATGTGGGAGGGGTTCAAGGATCATCCCATGCGTCGCGACTACGTGGAACCGGACGACTTTGAATATGAGCCGACGGCGCACGATGAGGTTCTGGCGAGGGCGAAGGCGCACAAGAGCAGCGGACAGCAGACAGCAGACAGCGGACAGTGACCCGGGGTGTTTGGGGGCAGATGAGTTTGACGGAAATCAAAGCGGGGCGGCAGGCGGGGTGGAATCGGCCGCCGGTGGTGTTGCCGGAGGAGGGCGATGAACTGCTCGAGGTGGCCATGGGGCCGCATCATCCTTCGACTCACGGCGTCTTCCGCATGGATCTGGCTCTGGATGGGGAGCGGGTGGTGCGCCTCAAGCCGGTCTTCGGCTACCTGCATCGCAATCATGAAAAGATTGCGGAGCAGGCCAGCTACCTGTCGTCGATGCCTTATACCGACCGGCTGGACTATATCTGTTCTCTGACCAATAACTGGGCTTACGCGCTGGCTGTAGAAAAGCTGGTGGGGCAGGCGGTTCCGGAGCGCGCCGAGTATATTCGCGTGATCCTTGCCGAGCTGACGCGCATTCAGAATCACGCTTCGTCGATCGGGTTCTTGATCCAGGAGATGGGGGCGAGCGGCACGCCGCTGATGTATGCGTTCAAGGAGCGGGAGAAGATCCTGGACCTGTTCGAGTCGCTCACCGGCTCGCGGATGATGTGCAATTACATGCGCTTCGGCGGATGCCGCGTGGATACATCTCAGGCGTGGCTCGAAGCTGCGAAAAAAGTAACAGCGGGACTGCCATCTTTTATCGATGAGTTTGAAGCGCTGCTCAGTTCCAATGAGATCCTGATGGCGCGCACCCAGGGTATGGGAATACTGCCGCCCGAGCTGGCGATCAACGCCGGAGTCACGGGGCCCATGCTGCGGGCTTCGGGCGTCAACTATGACATTCGCAAAGTGGATCATTACGGAATTTACGACCGCTTCCAATTCCGCGTGCCGCTTGGCGATCACTACGACATCTATGACCGGTACATGATTCGCGTGCTGGAGATGCGGGAGTCGATCAGGATTGTGGAGCAGGCGTTGAAAGATATTCCCGGCGGCCCGGTGATGGATCCGAAGGCGAAGATTCGCGGCTTCCGTCCCAAGCCGGGCGAGGCGTACGGGCGCATCGAGGCACCCAAGGGCGAACTTGGTTTTTATCTGATCAGCGACGGCGGCCCAAATCCGTATCGCTATCGTGTACGGCCGCCGAGCCTGATCAACCTGACGATTCTGGAGGATATGTGCCTGGGGCACAATGTTGCGGACGTGGTGCTGATTTTTGGTTCAGTAGATATTGTGCTCGGCGAAGTGGATCGGTGAAACAGTGGTCAGTGAGACAGTGGTCAGTGGTCAGCCGGGGGGCGAGGGAGAGATGGTAACTCAGCCGGCGGTGCAGTCGTTTCGGGATCTGACGGTCTGGCAGAGATCGATGCAGTTGGCCGTTGCGGTCTATCGGATGACTGGTGATTTTCCGCGCGAAGAGCTATATGGTTTGACGAGTCAGTTGAGGAGATGCGCAGTTTCAGTGCCGAGTAACATTGCAGAGGGCCAGGGAAGATTGACGACGGGCGAGTTTCGCCAGTTTCTGGGTATCGCGCGCGGCTCGAATTCTGAGTTGCAGACGCAACTGGAAATCGCCCGAAGGCTCGAAATGGGGAAGGCGAGACAGATAGATGAAGCCGAAGGATTGTCGCATGAAGTCGGCAAGATGATTCACGCAATACTGAGTAAGATCTCGGCTTAGTTGTGAAGTTACTGATCACTGATCACTAACCACTGATCACTGTTTTTCGGAGGATGCGTTGTTAGGCGAGGGAATCGTGAAAGGGATGCTGGAGACGGCGAAGAATTTTGCCGGCAGTTATGTCTCCAAAGAACGGCTTACTACGGTTGAGTATCCGGAAGAGCGGATTGCTCCGATTGAGGCTGCGCGCGTGTTTCCCTTTCTGGTTTACGACGGCACCGACTGGGAGTCTGGGCTGCGTTGCGTCGCCTGCCAGATATGCGAGAAAGAGTGTCCGCCCAAGTGCATTTACATCGACAAGTCGAAGGACAAGAAGCCGGATGCGCTGGGCAAGGCGCAGTTTTACCCTTCGCGATTCGATATCGATATTTCGGTGTGCATGAGCTGCCAGATTTGCGTGGAGGTTTGTCCGTTCGAAGCGATCAAGATGGATAACGAGTTTGAGCTGGCTACGGATGACCGGTTTGGCGGTTTGCTGCTGGACCGAAAGGATCTGGCAAAATCGAACCAGTACTATCACTCGATCCATCCCACAGAGGCCGCCGAAGTGGATGCGCGACTGGCCGCAGAGAAAGCCAAGGCGGACGCCAAGGCGAAGGCCGCGGCAAGCGCGGCGGCGGCCAAGGCCGACCCTGCTGCCAAAGCCGAGGGTGCCACCAAGGCCAAGCCGGAGTCTCCGATGGCGGGAGGGGACTAGCACATGGCCACGACGCTCGACCAGATCTTCATCCTCCTTCGCGACTGGATTACGGGATTCTTGCCGCAGGCGTGGCGTCCTGCTGCGGGCATTGTGCTCGGGGCGGCGACGATTGTCTGCCTGTTTCCTGCGCTCTTTGCACTGGCCGTATGGATGGAACGTAAGGGACTGGGGCGAATGCAGAATAGGTTGGGACCGAATCGCGTGGGGCCGTTTGGACTTCTCCAACCAATTGCCGACGGAATCAAATCGTTGACCAAGGAAGATATTGTCCCGCTCAACGCAGATGCGGCGGTTCATCTTCTCGCGCCCGTGGTGTTGGTGGTCACGGTGTTTATGGGGTTTGCGGTGTTGCCGATGGGGCGCAACATGGTGCTGGTGGATATGGACGCGGGCCTGCTGTTTTTCTTCGCCATGGGCGCGTCGACCGAGGTTGCGGTGTTCATGGCGGGGTGGTCGAGCCGCAACAAATACTCTCTGCTGGGCGCCATGCGTGCGGTGGCGCAGATGATCAGCTACGAAGTGGTGCTTCTGCTCTCCGGCGTATCCGTGGTTATGATCTCGGGTTCGCTCTCGCTGGTGAAGATTGCCTCGGCCCAGAACCATTACACCGGCTGGCTCCCAAACTGGTACATCTTCACGCCGTGGGGCCTGGCGGGCTTCATCATGTTTGCGATTGCAGCCACGGCGGAGACCAACCGTTCTCCGTTCGATTTGCCGGAAGGCGAGTCGGAACTGGTGGCCGGATACCACACCGAATATTCAGGATTCAAATTTGCGCTGTTTTTTCTGGGCGAGTACCTGGCCATGTTTTCAATTTCAGGGCTGGGCACGACGCTGTTTCTGGGCGGATGGTCGGCGCCGCTCTCCATCCTTACATGGGTTCCATCGTGGATCTGGTTTTTCGCAAAGGTGATGGTCTCGATCTTCGTATTTATCTGGATGCGGGGCACGCTGCCACGCCTGCGACAAGACCAGTTGATGAATTTTGCATGGAAGTTTGTGTTGCCGTTTACGCTGATCAACCTGATGGTGACGGCACTGTGGCGGTTCATGGGCGAGGGGTGGGAGCGCTGGGCGGTCTGCTCCCTGATACTGGCCGCCGTCTTTGTGCTGATGGGCAAGGTGGGCATGCGCAGAGAGCATCTTGGCCCGAGGAGTTACCGGTATGCGGAGTAAGGAGGGTTGGCGATGGGCGTGTTGTTTTATTTGATCGCGGCCCTGACGCTGGCCGGCGGGCTGGCCGTCGTGCTGTTGAAGAATACCGTTCACTGCGCGCTGGCTGTAACCGTGGCTTTCGCTGGGCTGGCGCTGTTCTTCTTGCAGCTCGATGCGCAGTTTGCGGGGTTTGCGCAGATTTTGGTTTACATCGGGGCGGTGGCCATATTGGTGGTGTTTGCGATTCTGGTCACGCGCGGCTCGACGACGCCGGTGGGCGAGGTTTTCAGCTCGAGTTGGCTTGTGGGCCTAGCGATTGCAGCCGGAGTGTTTGCCTTATTTGGCTGGGCGGTGCTCGAGAGCGTGTGGGCTCTGCCACATGAGTCGGCGGTTCCGGCGGTTACGGTTCGCGATATCGGCAATGCGCTGGTAGGGCGCTATGTGCTGCCGCTCGAAATTGTGGCGCTGCTGCTGACGGCCGCCACGATCGGCGCGGTGATTGTGGCCATGCACGAGAAAGAGAGGACGAGGTGAACGGCTTTGCTTCGCCGCTGGCGGCTTACCTGATGGTTGCCGCCCTGCTGTTCGCTATCGGGCTGGCCGGTGCGCTGACACGCCGCAACGCGATCCTGGTTTTGATCAGCATTGAACTGATGCTCAACGCGGCCAATCTCAACTTCATCGCGTTCTGGCGTTACGGGCCGCATCCTGAAGCGTTGACCGGGATGATGTTTGCCATCTTCTCGATCGCCGTGGCCGCGGCCGAGGCTGCCGTGGGGCTGGGGCTGATTATCGCCATCTATCGCCACACGCAGACCACCGATCTGGACGAGATCAAGAGGATGAAGGGGTGAAAGGATGATCGAGCAAGCTGCTTCATTCACTCCGCAATCCGCCGTGTCCATGGTCGCTCGGGATTTGTGGCTTATTCCCGCCGTGCCGATTGTGGCCGCGGGCCTGATCGCGCTGCTCAAGCAGCCCATGCGCAGGCTTTCGGCCTGGCTGGCGATTGGATCGCTGAGCTTCTCACTGCTTCTGTCACTGGCGGCGTTCGCGCATGTAGTGGCCGGCTGGATCAACGGCAATGCTGTGCGCGAGGTGGTGAACCTCACCTGGATTCAGGTTGGGGTTTCCAGGGTCGAACTGGGCTGGATTCTGGATCCGCTGTCGGCCGTGATGCTGGTGATGGTGACGTTCGTGGGCCTCTTGATCTTCATTTACTCAACCGGGTATATGGAGCAGGACGAAAACTTCACGCGGTTCTTCTGCTTTCTATCGCTGTTTGCGGGAGCAATGCTGGGCGTGGTGATTTCAAACAGCATGCTGATGCTTTTCATGGGCTGGGAACTGGTTGGACTGACTTCTTATCTGCTGATTGGTTTCTGGTATCAGAAACCCGCGGCGGCCGCGGCTGCGAAGAAGGCGTTTATCACAACGCGTGTGGGAGATATTTTCTTCCTGCTCGGCATCGTGTGGCTGTTTGCGCAGACCGGCACGCTGCTCTTCTATAACCACGGTTCGGGCTCGATGGAGGGACTTGCGCTGGCGGGGCTGCTGAGCCAGCATGCGGCGTTTGGATTGACGGCCGCGGGAGCGATTGGCCTGCTGATTTTTGCAGGCGCGGCGGGCAAGAGCGGACAGTTTCCGCTGCACGTGTGGCTGCCGGATGCGATGGAAGGCCCGACGCCGGTGTCTGCCCTGATTCATGCGGCGACCATGGTGGCCGCCGGCGTCTTTCTAATCGCGCGCGTGTATCCGCTGATGGCCGCGGGGGCGCTGCTGACGAACGGATCGGGACTGGCTGGAACCACTACCGCGCTGATCGTGGTGACCTGGGTGGGCGCGGGCACAGCGGTTTTTGCAGCGCTGATTGCCGTGGGGCAAAACGACATCAAGCGCATCCTTGCTTATTCGACTGTTTCGCAGCTTGGGTACATGATGGCCGGTCTGGGGCTTGGCGGAGTGGCCGTGGGCATGTTCCACCTGATCACCCATGCGTTCTTCAAGTCGCTGTTGTTCCTGGGCGCGGGCTCGGTGATTCACGGCTGCCACGAGGAGCAGGACGTGCGCCGGATGGGCGGTCTCAAGGCCGACATGCCGCTGACATTTGTCACTTACGCAATCGGCATGCTGGCGCTGTGCGGGTTTCCGATTTTCTTTTCCGGATTCTGGTCGAAGGACGGGATTCTGGAAGCGGCACATCAGCCGGACGCGATCAAGGGGCCGTTTTATCTGCTGGTCTTCGGAGCGCTGCTGACCGCGTTCTACATGACGCGGCAGGTGAGCTATGTTTTTTTCGGAACCTGGCGAGGGCACAAGCCCGCGCATGAGAGCCCCAGGGTGATGACCGTGCCGCTGGCCATCCTGGCCTTCTTTGCCATGGCGCTGGGGTTGATTGGAACGCCGGCGTGGCCATGGTTCAGGGCATTTCTTGAAGGACGCGCCGCCGGCTTCGATTGGCGCGGTTTTGCCGAGCCGGGGCTGATGGCGCTCATGCTCACCTCTTCTGCCGTGGTCTTTCTCGGGCTGGGGTTAGGGTGGTGGCTTTATGGCTCGAAGTCGCCGAGCCCCGAAGCGCCGGATGTGCTGGAGAAGGACGCTCCTTGGATCTGGGCTGCTCTTCGCGACCGGCTCTACGTGGATGAGCTCTATGGGGTGACAGTGATCGCGTTTTATGCGTGGTGGGCGCGGGTGGCCGATTGGCTCGACCGCCGCGTGTGGGGCGGAATCGTGGCGGCGGTCGCGAAGTTGTTTGCGCTGTGGGCTCAGCTGAACCGGCTGCTCGATGTCTATTGGGTGGACGGCAGCTTCGATAAAGCGTGCGAAGAGTTGTCGATCGGGGGAGGCCTGATTGCGCGCGCGCAGAATGGCCGCGTGCAGATCTACCTGCGCATTTTGGCGCTGGCCGTGGTGGTGCTGGCCGCAATTCTGATATGGAGCGCGCGGCCATGAACGGACTTCCGATTCTGACGCTATTGACCGTGCTGCCGCTGATCGGGGCGGCGATTGCATTGTTCTCAGGCAAGCACGCGCGGGGCGTGGCGCTGTTTACCGCGCTGATTTGTCTTGCAGTTGCGCTGGTGATCTGGAGCGGGCTGCCTTCCGACGGAAGCATGGGGATGGTGGAATTGCACCCGTGGGCGCCGTCGCTGGGGATCGAATATCACCTCGGCGTCGATGGGCTGGGCGCGCTGATGCTGGTGCTGGCAGCGATTGTGACGCTGATGTCTGTGGACGCGTCGCATCGCGTGCACCATCAGCCAGGGCTTTTTTACGGGCTGGTGCTGATACTGGAGTCGGGACTATTCGGTTCCTTCACTGCGCTGAATTTCTTCCATTGGTTTTTGTTTTGGGAGATCAGCCTGATTCCGGCGTTTTTCCTGATCAAGCTTTGGGGCGGGGCGCGCCGTGGCCCCGCGGCGACGCAGTTCTTCATCTACACCATGGCCGGTTCGGTGGCGCTGCTGATCGCGTTCCTGGCACTCTTTCTTTCGACCCACAGCATGGACTTCGGGCAACTGACGCAGATGGCCGCTTCCGGCGAGCTTGAAACGCTGGTGAAGGCCCACCTGGGGCCGGTGATGCTTTGGCTCGCGATTGCAGTGCTGGCTGGATTCGCGGTGAAGGTGCCGATGGTTCCATTCCACACCTGGCTACCTGCGGCTTATGCTGAAGCGCCATCGCCGGTGACCATGCTGCTGACCGGTGCGATGTCGAAGATGGGCGTCTACGGACTTTTGCGGATTGCGATTCCGATTTTCGGGCCGCAGATTGCGCAGATTCGAACGCCGCTGCTGGTGCTTGCGGTTGCGACCGTGGTGATGGGCGCGTGGGCAGCGGCGGCGCAGAAGGATTTGAAGCGGGTCTTCGCCTACTCCTCGGTCAATCATCTTGGCTATTGCCTGCTGGGCATCTTTGCGCTCGCGGTTCCAGCCGCGGGCGCGGCGGCCCATGCCAGCCAGGCTGCGGCGCTCAACGGCGTCATCCTGCAGATGTTCAATCACGGCATCACCGCGGCGGCGTTGTTCTGGTTTGTGGCCATGATTCAGATGCGCACCGGCGGCCATCGCGGGATTGACGATTTCGGTGGGCTGCGCAAGCCGGCTCCAGTGCTTGCGGGCCTGATGGGGATTGCCTTGTTCTCATCGCTCGGGCTGCCGGGGCTGAACGGGTTCGTCGGCGAATTCCTCATCTTCCGCGGCGTTTTTCCGCTGGCGTGGGTCGCGGCTACGGTCTCTGTGCTTGGTTTGCTGGTGACCGCGGTGGTGATCCTGACCGTGATTCAGAAGGTGTTCTCGGGGCCCGTGGCGGAACACTGCGCCGGGTTCGCTGATCTGCACTCGAGCGAACGGATGGCGCTGGCACCGGTGATCGGGCTCATGCTCGTGCTCGGCCTTGTGCCCCAGCTGATTGTGGGCAGTATCAATCCCACCGTCCAGAACCTGCTGGCGCACTGGAGATTTTAATGTTGGCTTGGACGATCTACATTTCGTTTGCCGGAGCGGTGCTGGAAGTCCTGCTGCCGAAGGGGAAAAACGCGCTGGCGCGCTGGCTGGCGCTGGCTATCGCGACGGCCGGTCTGGCCATTGGAGTGGCCGGATTTATCGCGGGCATGGGACAAGGGCACGTAGAGATAGTCAATGCCGCGTGGGTGCCTTCGATGGGCGTCCATTACCTGTTGGCGGCTGATGGCATCAGCCGGGTACTGGTTCTGTTGACCGGGATTGCGGCGGTTGCGGGCGTGCTTTTCAGCTGGAACATTGAGCTGCGCACGAACCAGTTTTTTGCGTTCTTCTTTGCCTTGATTGGCGGCGTGTATGGCGTCTTCCTGAGCTTCGATCTTTTTCTGTTGTTCGTGTTTTACGAGATTGCCATTGTTCCCAAGTACTTCCTGATCGCGATATGGGGTTCGACGCGGCGCGAATATGCTGCGATGAAACTGGCGCTCTACTCGTTCGTGGGTTCGGCGATGGTGCTGATCGGACTGTTGGTTGCTTACACCGCATCGGGCAGCCACTCGACCGCTCTTGCCGACCTGGCCCATGCCGGGCTGCCGGTGAGCACGCAGATGTGGGTGTTCCCGCTGGTGTTCACGGGATTTGCGATTCTGGCCGGTATGTGGCCGTTGCACACCTGGGCTCCGACTGGCCACGTAGCCGCGCCAACGGCCGCATCGATGCTGCTGGCCGGCGTGGTGATGAAGCTGGGCGCGTATGGATGCCTGAGAGTGGCGATTGCGCTCTTCCCGCATGGGCTTGATCGGTGGGGGTTCGCGTACCTGGGTATCGGATCGTGGCGCGATGTGTTCGCGCTGCTGGCGGTGATCGGAATTATCTACGGAGCTTTGGTGGCGCTGGCGCAGTCGGATTTCAAATTCGTCATCGGCTACTCGAGCGTGAGCCACATGGGATTTGTGCTGCTGGGCCTGATGACACTGAACCAGATAGGCCTGGACGGCGCGGTGCTGCAGATGTTTTCGCATGGGGTGATTGCGGGGCTCCTGTTCGCCATTGTTGGCCGCATCGTGTACGACCGCACTCATACGCGGCAGTTGGCGGAGCTTGAGACGATGCACCTGGCCAGGCGCCTGCCTTTTGCGGCGTGGGCTTTTGTGATTGCCGCGGTTGCTTCGATGGGGCTTCCGGGCTTCTCGGGCTTTGTCGCCGAGTTGCAAGTTTTGATTGGTTCATGGTCCACGAATCCCTTGTGGACTGCGGGGGCCGGCATTGGCATCATCGTTGGCGTCGCTTACACTTGGCGCGCGCTTCAGATGGCCTTCTTCAGCGATGTCGTGCCGGGCGCGCATGTGATTGAGCAGGAGCAGGCGCATACGTTTGCGGCCATCACCTGGCCGGAGGTTACGGGGGTGGCGCTGCGGGCCGGGGTGAGCCTGGTGGTGGGACTCTATCCCAGGATTCTGCTGGACTCAATTGAGCCGGCTGTAAAGGCGCTGCTTGCGGGAGGCGTGCAATGAACTACGCAGATCTCTTCCGCGCAACGCTGCCGGAGACGGTGCTTGAGGTTGCCGCACTCCTGGTGCTGCTGGTTGATCTTGGCTTGTTGCGCAAGGCCGCGCTGAAGACGCGGGTAGCCTCAGCCGCTTGGATTGGCATTGCAGGATGCGGGGTGGCTTGGTGGGCGGTTTACGCGGCGGGCCATGCAGGTTTCAGCGTTGGAAGTGAACTGCTGCTCGCAGGCGGCCGCATAGCCGGCGTGGCGCAGGTTGGAATTCTGGTGCTGACCGCGGTTACGCTTTTGCTGCTGGTCGGCGCCGAGTTCACGCGCAATGCGGGCGAGTATGTTGCCGTTGTATTGATGGCGGCGGCCGGCGGGTTGATTATCGCGGCGGCACAGGATTTGCTGGTCATTTTTGTCGGGCTGGAGTTGCTCAGCCTGGGGCTTTACATACTGACGGCGTTTGCGAAAAAGTCGGCAAAAAGTGCCGAGGCATCGATCAAGTACTACCTTTTTGGTGGAATGTCCGCGGCATTTCTGCTGTTTGGGTTCAGTTACTTCTATGGGTTGAGCGGGACTACGAGCCTGGCCGGCATTCGGGATGCGATTGCGCGGTCGGGGCCGTCGCCGCTGCTTGATGTGGCTTGGATCCTGGTGGTGGCGGGGTTGGGATTCAAGATTGCCGCAGTGCCGTTTCATCTCTGGGCGCCGGACACGTATGAGGGCGCGCCGGCTCCGGCTGCCGCGTTTATTGCTTCGGTGTCGAAGGTTGCAAGTTTTGCTCTGCTGCTGACCATCGGGTCGAGTTGGTTGCCCCCTCAGAAGAGCTTCGATTTGCGGGCAAGCGAACTGGCGCGCCAACTCCACCAGTACAATCCGGCGTGGGCGCATTTGGCGCTGATCCTGCTGATTGTCGCGGCCGCTTCAATGCTGGTGGGAAATCTGGCCGCACTGGCGCAGGTGAGCGTGCGACGGCTGCTGGCCTATTCCGCTGTCGCCCATGCGGGTTATATGCTGCTGGGAGTCGCAACAGTTCCGCACTATTCCATCCATGTGGAGGGATCTGCCGTGGTTTTTCAAATACCCGGCAACATGGGCGGAAGCGCGAACGCTGTGCTCTATTACATTCTGACTTACGGACTGACCGCGATTGGCGCGTTCGGCGTGGTGGATGTTGTGGAGCGGGCGACAGGGAGCGACAGGCTGGATTCGTTTCTGGGGTTGCATAAGCGAAATCCGCATCTCGCCGCCGTGCTGCTGGTCCTGTTTCTGTCGCTGGCCGGAATTCCTCCGCTGGTAGGATTCTGGGCGAAGTTCAATCTGTTTGCGGCGGTCCTCCATGCGGACGCTGGGCCGGTTTCGCTCTCGCTGGTGGCCTTGGCGATTGCGATGAGCGCGGTGTCTCTCTACTACTATCTGCAGGTGCTCAAGCGCGCCTACGTGATGCCGGCGGCGGATGAAACGCCGATTCACGCGCACCCGGCGACCCTGGCGACGCTGCTGCTGATTGCTTTGGCGGTGGTGCTGATGGGCGTGTTTCCGGCAGTGCTGCAGGGATGGATTGCGAGCTTCGGCGCATAAAAAAGCGCCCGGAGAATTCTTTCCGGGCGCGTCTTCCTTGATTGAGATCAATACTTGACAATTGCGGTGAAGGAATCGGGCTTAAGGCTTGCGCCGCCTACGAGGGCGCCGTCGATCTCTTCCTGGCCGAGGAGCGAGGTTGCATTGTCGGGCTTGACGCTGCCGCCGTAGAGGATGCGGATGGCGGCGGCGACTTCAGCGCCCAGCAGTTTGGCGACCTCGGCGCGGATGATCTTGTGCGCGTCGACAGCAATCTCGGGGGTTGCGGTCTTGCCCGTGCCGATGGCCCAGACCGGCTCATAGGCGATGACGATGGGGGCGGCGGCTTCGGCAGTGATGCCGGCCAGGGCGCCTGTGATCTGTGTCTTGAGGACGGAGGCGGTCTCGCCGGCCTCGCGCTCGGCCAGTACCTCGCCCACGCAGACCACCGGGACCAATTTGTGCTTGAGAGCGGTGTGAAGCTTCTTGTTGACGATTTCGTCGGTCTCTGCAAAATACTGGCGGCGCTCGGAGTGGCCGATGAGGGTGTGCGTTCCACCGACGGCAATCAGCTGGCCAACGGAGGTTTCGCCCGTGTAGGCGCCTTCTTCGGCAAAGTGAATGTTCTGGCAACCTACAAACACATTGGATCCACGGGCGGCTTCAATGACCGTGGGCAGCAGGACCGGCGACGGGAACAGGGCGATTTCATCGCGGGTGTGGCCGGAAACGAGCGGCAGGAAGCTCGAAACAAAGGCTTTGGCTTCGGCAGGAGTTTTGTACATCTTCCAATTGGCGGCAATGAGTTTTTTGCGGGACATTGTGTGGGTTCCTCAAATTGATTTTAGAGGATGGAAAGATGGCTCGGGGTGATGGACGGCACAGCGGGCAAGGCGCCACGACGGTTGTTTAGACGAGTGTTGTCCTATCTTCTGCGGTCAGTCTTTGCTGGAGGGGAGTTGAACGGAGGAAACGTCGGAGGGGACAACACCTGAAAGGAAGGCTTCGCGCTGATCTGGGTCGCCGAGATCCATCTTGAACGGGTGCCAGGTTCCGTCCTGGAGGACGGCCATATTCCACGCGCCGGAGACGGTGTCGGCGAACTGCCAGACGATGTGATGGCCATCTTCATTGGTGAAGCCCTCAAGGTCGGCCTGCAGGATGGACTCGCCGCGCTGGAAGATGGCTGAGCGCAGGGCGTGGAGAGCATTGGAGCCATCTTCGAACTCGGCGCCTTGAAGGTGCTCAAAGGAGTAGATGGTCTTGACCTCGGCGAGAAAGTCGCGGAGCCAGGCGGCGCCTGACTCAGGCCTGGCGTCGCGGATTTCTTCGAGGAAGTCAGCGATCTGGTCGTCGCCGATGGAGCCCGGGTAAACGGGGTGACATTCGAGGACGGCGATTTCGACGTCGTCGTCGGAGGAGAGCAGGAGAGATTGCCATAGCTCTGCGCCGGAAAGTTCGTCGTCTTCTCCCTGGAACTCGTCTTCGTCGTCTGCGAATTCGCCTGATTCGCCGGTGACTTCTCGGGATTCGATGGTCAGTTTGCAATGCGGATGGTCGGCGCGGAGGAGGGCGGCGAGTCCTTCGAAGGAGGCGATATCTTCGTGCTTGGAGAGGACGCGGGTCGAGTAAGGCAACGGTCAGCTCCGGTTGGGGCTCAGGAATATCTTACGCCGCAAGCTGACGGCCATGTCGATCCATTCAGTCAAGAAGAGACATCCGGCGAAATGGTCGCGCCCGATGCCCCCTTTTGACTGATCTCTGAAAACTGACCTCTGTTACTTGTCGGTGAGGGCTTCTACGCCGGGGAGTTTCTTGCCTTCAAGAAACTCGAGGCTGGCGCCGCCGCCGGTTGAAATGTGGGTGATCTGGTCGGCTACGCCGGCCTGGTTGATGGCACTTACGCTGTCGCCGCCGCCGATGATGGTGATGGCTGCCTTGTTGGCGGCTACGGCGTGGGCGATGGCGTTGGTGCCGACGGCAAAGCGAGGAAACTCGAAGACGCCGGCGGGGCCGTTCCAGACGATGGTGCGGGCGGTCGAAACCACCTCTTCAATGGCCGCGATGGACTTGGGGCCGATATCGAGTCCCTGCCAGTCGGCGGGGAAGTTGACGGAAGTATCCCAGGACTGGGTCTTGGCATCGGGCGAGAAGCTGTCGGCGAGTACGTTGTCGACGGGGAGCAGGAGTTCGACTCCCTTGGCCTTGGCCTTCTCGAGGGCGGCTTTGGCCATGTCGATCTTGTCTTCTTCGACGAGGGATTTGCCGGTGGTGACGCCGAGGGCACGCTGGAAGGTATAGGCCATGCCGCCGACGATGACGAGTGTGTCCACCTTGTCGAGGAGGTTGTCGATCACGTCGATTTTGCCGCTGATTTTGGAGCCGCCGATGATGGCGACGAAAGGCTTCTCGGGTGCTTCGAGGGCTTTGCCGAGATAGGTGATTTCCTTTTCCATCAGCAGGCCGGCGACGGCGGGCTTCAGGTAGTGAGTAATTCCTTCGGTCGAGGCGTGGGCACGGTGGGCCGAGCCGAATGCGTCGTTGACGTAGACCTCGGCCAGCGAGGCGAGGGACTTGGAGAAGGCTGGATCGTTGGCTTCTTCTTCGGCGTGGTAGCGGAGGTTCTCGAGAAGCAGGACCTGGCCGGACTCAAGCTGGCGGGACATTTCGCCGGCGATCTCGCCGATGCAGTCGGGAGAAAAAGCCACGTTGACGCTTTCGCCAATCTTCTTGTCGAGCAACTCGCGGAGGCGGTCGACGACGGGGCGGAGGGAGTACTTCGGATTCGGTTTGCCCTTGGGCCGGCCGAGGTGAGAGGCGAGGATGACCTTGGCGCGGCGCTTAAGGGCGTAGACGATGGTGGGCAGCGTGGCCACGATGCGCGTGTCGTCTGTGATCTCTTTGCCGTCTTCGGTGAGCGGGACGTTGAAATCGACGCGGATGAATACGCGCTTATTGGTTAATTCGATGTCGCGAATGGAGAGCTTGGGCATGGGGCGGAAACCTTTCTAAAGACAGGGACTAAGGGACTAAGGGACTAGGGACTGGGTCTTCGACAATGGCGTCAAATTCGATTTCAACGCGCCATGCAGGATTGAGCAGGGCGGCGACAACGACCATGGTAGCAGCGGGGCGGGTGGAGGAAAAGAACTCGCCGTGGACGCGGCCAACGGCTTCCCAATCTTCGGCGTGGACCAGGTACATGCGGGTGCGGACAACGTCGTTTAAAGTTGCGCCGGCTTCAGCGAGAGCTTTCTGGGCGATGGCGAAGATGCGGCGAGTTTGCCCCGCAGCGTCTTCGTCATCGCCACCGACGGGTCCGGTTCCGGACAGGTGCACCACGTTGCCGACGCGCACCGCGCGAGAGAAACCGATGATTGGTTCGTACGGTGATCCGCCGCTGAAGTTCTGGCGCATAACAGTGGACAGTGGACCGCGGACAGTGAATAGAAGCCCAAGGCGGACCTCTGTTCACTGTCCACCGTTGACCGGTTTACAGGCCCTTCTTTTCCAGGAAGCCGATCAGGTCGACGACGCGATTGGAGTAGCCCCACTCGTTGTCGTACCAGCTCAGCACCTTGACCAGGTTGCCGACCACCTTGGTTAGCGGCGCGTCCACGATGGAGGAGCGCGCATCGCCCTTGAAGTCGGAGCTGACCAGCAGGTTGGAGTCGACGCCCAGAATGCCTTTCAGTTCGCCTTCGGCGGCCTTCTTGAAGGCGGCGTTGAGCTCTTCGGCGGTGGTGGGCTTCTCGGCGATGTAAGTCAGGTCTACGACCGAAACATTCGGTGTGGGGACGCGGATGGCGAAGCCGTCGAGCTTGCCGGCGGTCTCAGGGATGACCAGTTTGAGAGCCTTGGCAGCGCCGGTCGAGGTGGGAATCATGCT
>Ga0182013_10000192_pt1 | contig 79818 bp, 72 predicted proteins | sample 612S2MmetaG_FD_120487 | JGI IMG/M metagenome (GOLD analysis project Ga0182013, IMG submission 120487) | Permafrost microbial communities from Stordalen Mire, Sweden - 612S2M metaG | ecosystem: Environmental > Terrestrial > Soil > Wetlands > Permafrost | place: Sweden: Stordalen | collected... | reverse complement strand
TAGTGTCGTGTCCCGCAAGTTCGTGGCAAAATTCAGCGGTTGTGTTTGAAAGGGCACGGCTTCAGCCGTGCCGCAAAAGTGCATGTACAGGGTGGCTTTAGCCGCTGAGGTGAGGACGTTCCGACAACATTTTAGCTTCGGAGTTATGACATGAAATTGCGGGACGCCACACTAGAACCTATCTCATAAATCGTTTCGGAAGTATGTACTTTACGCAAGGTCAGCGGTAATCAGTCGGATCAATGCAGGCGTCATACATTTTGCGGTCAACTTGAATCCAGTCGCTATGATTTATCCCTCTTCGGTGGTTTCTTGTTGTCGGGCTGACAGGGAAAGCGCAGGCCATATGAATCCACCTGCCCAGTAACGTTGAGATAACCCGAATTTCGTCAGCAACTTCTGAGAGGTCTTGGTCTTGGGAAAAAACTAGGGCCATATCGTATGCATTTCGAATTGCTAGACGGATCACGTCCAACGCAATGCGAACATCAATGCCCTTTTCGCTCCCACGGAGGAACGTATGCCTGCTGCCATCAGGTAGTACCACACTATCATTCCTATATCTCAACGGCCTACTGAACACTTCAATGCCAGACTTACCCATAACTGCGAGTTTCCCAACCCAGAAGTGATTCCATCGGGGATCATCGGTAGCGTCAGGAACGCCGGTATAAAATCTGACTTGGATTAGATTCCAACCGCGAGACTTGCAGACAGCCTCAGAAAGCTTCTGGAGGTCGTAATTTGGATAATGGTAGCCAAACGACTCCTTTACTGACCTGTAGAGGTTCTGGCCGTCAACAAAGGCGACGACACGTCTGATAGCGGGTCCGATTAAATGAGCTGGGAGTGTCGCCACAAATAAGTAACCCCGCCCGAGGCCCTTTCGGGCATGTCGGACGGGGAGCAATTTCGTATTTAGATTACTGAAGTACAACCAAAGATGCAAGAGAAAAATGAGTCGATGCGACATAGCTATGACACGGACACCGTAGGGACGGCAGGTTGTCGCGCTCGCCGCTTCTACGCATTCTGCCGGTTCGGCCGGTTGGTCTTGGTCAACTCACCGACTGCCTGGTTCCAGGTAACAATCCAGGGCACCAGCAGAGAGTACAGCAGCCGCGCTCCCATCTGACGTAAGGTCGCATGTTTGCCGAAGCTGCTCCAATCCAGCCGAAACGCGAAATAAATCTCCAGCAGCAGCACAGCCACCAGCGGAATCACCGTGCGCGGTACCACGACAATCGCAACCACTTCCGCCACGCAGCGCAGCAGGTTCCGCAGCAGGCGCGAGCGCCGTGTCCCCAGCACTCCATCGGCAACGCCGTAACGCGCCATCATGCTAAGCGCGCTCGGCAGCGTGTGGCGCGGGCGGTAAATCGCCTGTGCACGCTCGGCATAGGCCGGCGTCACCAGCTTGCGCACTTGCAGATCGAACATGGTGTCTTCGCCCAGAAAGCTGGTCTCGGGAAATCCGCCCACCCGCTGCCACAGGTCTTTGCGAAACGCCATCGAGCGCGCCGTGCACGACTTCGTTGTCCCATCCGCATTCTGTTTCAGTCCGAAAAATGGGGCCGAGGCCAGGTCCCAGATCGTCTGGTCCGCGGGATCGATGCACGATCCGCCCAGCGAATATTCCGCACTGCCATTAAGAATCGGCGCGGTAAGCCGGCCCAGCCATTCGGGACCGTAGATGCAGCCGGCGTCGGCGCAGGCGACAACCTGGGAAGTTGCGGCAGCGATGCCGACATTCCGGCCACGAGCTATCGGCCCCCGCGAAGCTTTCAGATTGCAGCTCTCGTCGCGAATGGCAATCAGGTTGGGATACTTCGATCTGGCAGCTTCCAGCCACTCCCAGGTCCCGTCCGTGGAACCGCCATCGACCACAATTACTTCTTTGGGAGCAAGCGTTTGCCGCGTCAGCGTCGCGACCAATCCTGCCACCTCTTCGACTTCGTTGAGGACGGTCGCGGTGACGGTTACAGGTGGCATGTAATACCTTGGATGGAATTTCGCTGCGCCTGCGTGTTCAGAATCAAACGCCATGGCGAAGAAGTAGGGAGCTGATCCCCCCGATTATACCTGCTGATCGCGCACGTCCTCGACCTCCAACTCGTCGGCAGTTGGCTAACCCTGGGTTCCATCGTTGGACAAAGCGGTTGAGCAATTACATTCCCGGCACCGTCAACGCCGCAGACCCGTCGGGATTGCGCTTAACCTTCCTCCCGGTCGATGTTCAATATTGCACAGACAGCCGTAAGCCCATTGCCCTACAGTTCCCACCAGGCCAAAGTTGACACTATCCCGTGGAGGAGTTTCCCCAGAGATGTTTCTCGATAACCTCCCCGTACACAATGTTGCACAGCCAACCCCAGACAGATAGCTTGCTAGCTATCTCGTTTCATTAGTTGTCAGAGCCCCCTCCACGGGTTGTTTTCTCGCAGCCGGGCAGCAACACAGAACCAGTCCACTACCCACCCGTCCCTTGCCGGCGTCAGGGCGACATCCTGCACTGCATTTCATCCCATTTTTTTGAACCGCAGCCTTGTTCTTTTCGTATCACCAACCGGCACAGACGTTTCTTCTCAGCTCGCGTCTTCTTCTCAGCTCGCGGCTAAGGACGCTCTGAAAAAGCCCGCATTCTGTGTTTCCGGGGCTGGTGTCCCGAAGTATTTCAGCAGCTTGGACGCCGGCCCGGAGAGACTGTGTCGCGACTGCGGCAGAAATTTGCAGTGGAACAAAGGGCTGCAAAATTTATCAAACCAGCCGCGCAGCGGCGGCTATGAAGTTAGCCGGGTGGCGTAAGCCCCCGGTCAAGTGGGAAATTAGTCTGAGCCGCAGAGCGGCGCCACCGGTCGCGACACCGTCTCTGAAGGCCGGCTCTACTCGAAGGTTGACTTGATCTGAGTTTTCCTAACCCGCGACAGGAGGCACTATGGCTCATTCTCATAAGTATGGCAGCTTGGCAGGCGTGCTCTGGGGAGCGCTTCTGGCGATGGTCTTGGCCGCCGCCGCTCATGCCGAAGTCACTCAGGATTTCCATCGCACCGTCCCCCTTCCCGCCAATGGCCGGATCACGCTCAGCAACATCAATGGCAATGTGGAAATCACCGGATGGGAGCGCAACGAAGTGCAGATCGACGCGGTGAAGACCGCGCGCGATCAGCAACGGCTCGACGAGGCGCGCATCGAGGTGGAAACCAGCAGCAGTTCGGTGGAAATCCGCACTCACTATCCCCAGCATCTCTTCAACAACAGCGCGGCTTCGGTCCACTACACGTTGCATGTCCCACAGAACGCGCGCCTCGAACACATCGATCTGGTAAACGGCTCGCTCGAGGTGCAGAAGATCAGCGGCGAAATTAGTGCCAACCTGGTGAACGGCAAGCTACGGGCGTCCGACCTGGCCGGCGAAGCCGATTTGGCGACCGTGAATGGAACGATTGAGGCGAACTACAACTCGCTAACCAACGTGCGCGACATCAAGCTCAAGTCCGTCAACGGGAGCATCAATCTTACTTTGCCCCCATCGCCCAACGCGGAAGTCAGCGCCAGCGCGGTGAGCGGCGGCATCACCACCGACTTTCCGCTCACGGTTAAGGGTCATGTGGTGGGCAAGAGCCTCTCGGGCACGCTGGGCAGCGGCGGAGTGCGAATCGAGTTGAACAACGTGAATGGCGGCATCCACATTGGCCCGGGACGCGGAACCTTGTAGCCATTGCGGGAACGTAGGCGGCGAAATGTCGGACGGGAGCAGCGTGGCTTGAGCTTGCGCGCCATCCGAGTTATCATCAGCGGGCTATGGCCGCCGCCGAGCCCAAACCGATTGCTTTCTTTGCCGGCGTGCATCTTCTACCGCGCGTAATTTGCGGCATCGGTGGGTGCTTGTTCCTGGCGTCATTCTTTGTCCGTGGCCTGGAGGGTTTGGGTCGTGCCCTGGGGCTATTCGGAATATGTTTGGTATTGTGCGGCGTTGCCGTAAACCTGCTTATGCAGATTTTCTCCGCCGAAGCGGAGCCCCACTTTACCAGGCATCTGGTGGTGCAATCGGTACTGGCATCGGTCGTCGCCATCGCTGTCTTTTGTTTGGCCGTCTACGTCTATCGGCACGGCGTTCTGCCGAAGTTCATGCCTGCCCGCTACGATCAAGTTAAGTTGGGCTGAGGTCAGCCCAAGTAACTGCGGCCAGGCGACTTCCTCGCACCACCGGACTCGCGTCTTGTTCCGCCACCCCTCCAACCTTGCACCGGCCGGCAACAGCCGGTTGTGAAATAGTAAATGGATGACAACTCCGGCTGATGGTGAAGGAGCGATGTACCCGAACAGCAATGCCGTACGCACTGAGATACGGGGACTTGAACTGGTTGTGGAAGGCTCGAACCTGGTGCTATCGGCCGGCGGCAGCGACCTGATTCCTCCCATTCGATTGACTACGGAAGAGGCCGAGCGACTGCGCCTCGAGATGGCCAAGGCGCAGTTGTGGGAATGGAACCAGCTGGAAGAGCTGAAGTCGCGGGCCGTGTTGCGCTACCGGCGCTATCTTGCTTCGTGGCTGGTGATGTGCCTGGCTGCCTTCAGCGCCTACATCGGCTATCCCAGCTATTATCTCAGCGTCTTTCTTTGCCTGCTGGCAATCTTCCTCTGGTGGAGGGCGGGCTATGCGGAACAGCAGGCCGACCGCGACGCTCAGGCGGAAAGAAGCGCCTTCCTTCCCACCTGGAACTACCTTCGCCAGCGCTTGGAAGAATCGGAGATCACGCCGCCGGCGGGAACGCCGCCACCGGAGGAAACCTCATAGCCGCGACCGCGGGCTGAGCAGGCTGCTGACCAAGTCTGGGAGCACAAAGCTCGTGGGCTGAAGCCCACTCGGCATGAACAAGAATGGCTTGTAGGCGCAGCTAAGAGTGCGCCCCTTCAAGCCCGCTTGCAACAAACTTTTTCAGCGCAATCTTCACCCGGGCGAAGCGCCCGGCGTGGCCGGGCATTTTGCATCTGCCGGGTCCTGTTTCCAGCCCCGCTGGTCACTGTTTAACGTGATGCAGGGCACTGAGTTCCCGGCGTCATCCATGAAATCTTAAGGTCGAATAAGGAACTGGCAAGCGCAACGGAAAGTGCTCAACTTCCCTTTTCCCGCCCGGTCGGGAATCGCGCTGCAGGTTCCGCGAAGTGCTGGTCCCTCATTGCGGAAAGGAGCGCCAGGCACATGGCATCTGCGCAGGTTTCCTCTGAAAACGCCGAACAGGCGTTCATCGACCAAATCATAACCAAACACAGCGGGCAGCCGGGCGAATTGCTCGGCATCCTGGAGGCGGTGCAGGAGCGGCACACCCACAAGTATCTGCCGCTGGAGACCCTGCGCTACGTCGCCAACAAGCTCGACATTCCGCTGTCGCGGGTGTACAGCGTGGCCACGTTCTACGCCTTGTTCAACCTGGAGCCGCAGGGAGATAACACGGTCTGCATCTGCCGCGGCACCGCCTGCCACACCCGCAATTCGCGGGCTCTGCTGGAGACCCTGCGCCTGGAACTCGGCCTGGGCATGGATGACGCGGAGGAAGGCGGCGATTCCGACAAGCTGACCCTGACCACCGCCGACAAGAAGTTCACGGTGCGCACCGTGGCCTGCTTCGGGCAGTGCGCCCTGGCGCCGGTGGTGGAGATCAACCATCGCATCTGCGGACACGTGAACGAACGGACACTGCAACGCGAGGTCCGCTCGCTGGAACGGGAGAATGACTGATGCCGCGCATTGAAGACATTGGCGCATTCAACGCGGTGCGCGAGACTGGGCTGGCAAAGTTGACCCCATCGGTCCCGCGCATCGCCATCGGCATGGGCACCTGTGGACGGGGCAACGGCGCTGAAGGTCTGTACCACGCCTTTCTGGAAGTGATTGAACGCAGCGGCACCGACTTTTACCTGACCAACGTGGGATGTTTTGGAGCGTGCTATCAGGAACCGCTGGTCAACGTGCGGGTGCCGGGAAGCCCCTTGCTCATCCTGCACCGCATCCAGGCCAACGATGCGGGACGGATTGTGCATGACATCGCCACCGGCACCATCAACCCCGAGCTGGTGTACTGCAAGATCGAAGAGTGGGACCACATCACCGGCTCCATCCGCTATGGACACGGCTATCCCGAAGTGCCCTTGTGGAACGAAGTGCCGTTCTTCAAGGGCCAGAAGAAGATCGTGCTGCGCAACTGCGGGCTCATCAATCCCGATGACATCGAGGAGTACATCGCCGTCGGCGGCTACCAGGCGCTCTACAAGACCCTGATCGACGACAAGCCGGAGAGCGTGATCGAGCAGATCAAGGCGTCCAAGCTGCGCGGCCGCGGCGGCGCGGGTTTTCTGGCCGGCAACAAGTGGGAGTTTCTGCGTAAAGCGGTGGCCGACCAGAAGTTCATCATCTGCAACGCCGACGAGGGTGATCCCGGCGCCTACATGAACCGCAACGAGATCGAGAGCGACCCCCACTCGCTGCTGGAAGGCATGATCATCGGCGGATACGTGATGGGCGCCAGCCAAGGCATCGTCTATGTGCGCGCCGAATATCCCCTGGCCGTACACCGGCTGAACCGGGCGGTGGAGCAGGCCCGCGAATACGGCCTGCTGGGCGACAACATCCTGGGCCGAGGATTCAATTTCGACATCCAGCTGGTGGAAGGGGCGGGAGCGTTTGTGTGCGGCGAAGAGACGGCGCTGATCGCATCCTTGGAAGGCGAAGCGGGACGGCCGCGGCCGCGGCCGCCATTTCCTGCGCAGAAAGGTCTGTGGGGAAAACCCAGCAACATTAATAACGTCGAGACCTGGTACAACATCGCTCCCATCATCACCAGAGGGCCGGCCTGGTTCACCGAGACGGGCAGCGCCAAGAGCTCGGGCACCAAGGTGTTCTCGCTGGTGGGCAAAGTGCACAACAGCGGACTGGTCGAGATGCCGATGGGCACCCCGATCAAGACGTTCATCTACGACATTGGGGGAGGCGGTCTGGATGGCCGCAGCATAAAAGCGGTGCAGACCGGCGGCCCATCCGGCGGATGCATTCCGGGCGAGATGTTCGATACGCCGGTGGACTACGAGAGCCTGGCCCAGTTGGGAGCCATCATGGGCTCGGGCGGCATGGTGGTGATGGACGAAGACAACTGCATGGTCGACGTCGCCCGCTATTTCGTCGAGTTCACCAACTCCGAGTCCTGTGGCAAATGCATTCCCTGCCGCGTGGGACTGAACAAGTTTCTGCGGATCTTGAACCGCATCACGCTGGGGTCGGGCCAGATGGACCAACTGGAGCGGCTGGATGAGTTGAGCCGCTATATCCGCGACTGTTCGTTGTGCGGGCTGGGTCAGACGGCGCCCAACCCGGTGCTCACTACCATGCGGCACTTCCGGCAGGAGTTCGAGGACCACATCGTCTCCCACCGCTGTGTCGCCGGCATCTGCGCCGAGCTGGCGCTGGCGCCCTGCGAGAACAGTTGTCCGCTGCACATGAACATCCCCCGCTTCCTCGAACTTTACAAAGAGGGCCGGATGGAGGATGCCTTCGAATCCGTGATCATGGACAATCCGCTGCCGTGCTCGACCGGACGCGTCTGCCAACATCCCTGCGGCAAGCGCTGCCGGCGGCAGACCATCGACGACCCGGTCAACATGCGCGAGGTGCACCGTTTCATCGCCGATCAGATTCTGCTGACCGACCGCTTTGAAGATGCGGCCCGGCGGGTGGCCGCGCGCAAGCTGGAAACCACCGGGCGCAAGATCGCCGTGGCCGGGGCGGGACCGGCGGGTTTAACGGCCGCGTTCTACCTGGCGCTGCTGGGGCATGACGTGACGGTTTTCGATTCCCTGCCCGAGGCGGGAGGAATGCTGCGCTTCGCCTTGCCGGAGTATCGCCTGCCCAAGCCGGTATTGCGCCGGGAAATCGAGCTCATCGAACGGCTGGGAGTGAAGTTCATCTTGAACACCCGGGTTGGCTTCGATATCTCGCTCAACGATCTGGATGAGCAGTTCGATGCGGTTTGCCTGGCCATCGGGACCTGGAAGGAGTCGTGGGTGTACCTGCCGGGAACGGAACTGAAAGGCGTGCTTCCCGCCTTGACCTTTCTGGAGGCAGTCTCCAAAAGGGAGGCCGTGAACCTGGGACGCAAGGTGGTGGTGATCGGCGGCGGCAACGCGGCCATCGACTCGGCGCGCACCGCGCTGCGCCTGGGAGCCAGCGTTACCGTGGCTTACCGGCGCGAACGCAAAGACATGCCGGCCATTGAAGAAGAAACTTTGGCGGCCGAGGAAGAAGGCGCGAAAATCGTTTTTCTGTCGGCGCCCCACCGCATCATCGGCGACGCCAAAGGCAACGTGAAAGCGCTGGAAGTAGTGCATACCCGTCTGGGCGAGTACGACCGCTCCGGCCGCCGCAAACCCGTTCTGACCGACCAGGTGCAGCTGTTGGATTGCGACTCGGTGATCGTGGCCGTCGGCGAGACCGTCGATCTCGATTTCGCCAAGGCTTCGGGCTTGCAGATCAAAGATGGCAGCACCATCGAGGTCGACCACTTCACGCTGGAGACCAGCCGGCCGCACTTCTTTGCCGGCGGTGACTTGGTGACCGGGGCCTCCAACGTGTCGGGCGCCATGGGCTATGGCAAACAGGCGGCCCGGGCCATCGATCGCCAACTGATGGACGCCGAACGCTGGGAACTGCTCTTCCGTCCCCTGCACTACGGGCAGACGCCGCCCAAGGAGCCGAGCGAAAGCGGCCGCCATCATTCACACGCGGTACCGGCGCGGGAACGCGCCAATTCATTCGACGAAGTCACCTTTGGCCTATCGCCGGAAGAAACCCATGAGGAGTGCTGCCGCTGCCTGCGTTGCGACGCGGCGGTGGAAGTTTCCCGCTAGAGAGAAGGAGTCGAGCCTTGCCGCAAAAGAAAATCTCGCTGCGTATCGATGGCGAGCTGGTGAATGCCGTCGAGGGTCAGACCATCCTCGACGCAACCCGCGCCAGCGGGAAGTCTATTCCCACGCTGTGTTTTCTGGAGGGACTCAGCCCGGTCGGCGCCTGTCGCCTGTGCATGGTAGAGGTCAGCGGCATCGACCGCCTGTTTCCCGCCTGTACCACCCCGGCCCAGGACGGCATGGCCGTCGCCACCACCTCGGCACGGCTGTCCCGTTACCGCCGCATGACCATCGAATTGCTGCTGGTGGAACGCAATCACGTGTGCGCGGTGTGCGTGGCCAACGGGCACTGCGAATTGCAGACAATGGCGTACAACATGGGCATCACCAGCGTACGCTTCGCCTACAATTTCCCCCGCCTGCCGGTAGACCTTACCCATCCTCGCTTCGTGCTCGACCACAATCGCTGCATCCTGTGCACGCGCTGCGTGCGCACCTGCGCCGAGATCGAGGGCGCCCACGTGTGGGAGATGATCTCGCGCGGCATTCACGCCCGCATCGTTCCCGACCTGAACCAGAAGTGGGGCGACGCGCGCACCTGCACCAATTGCGGCAAGTGCGTGCAGGCCTGTCCCACCGGCGCTCTGGCCGAGAAAGGCAAAGCGATGGAAGAGATGGTGCGGTCCACGACCGCGATCACCTCGCTGGCCCACCGGAGAGGAGCCGCGGTATGAAGAAGCTGAAGCTGGCGACGGTCTGGCTGGATGGCTGCTCGGGCTGCCACATGTCGCTGCTCGATCTGGATGGCGCCATCATTCCCATCGTGCGCAAAGTTGACATTGTGTACGGCCCGCTGGTGGACGCCCAGGAGTTTCCCGAGGACGTGGACGTCACCCTGCTGGAAGGCGCTATCAGCACCCAGGAAGACGTGGAGAAGCTGCAACAGATCCGCTCCCGCACCAAGCTGCTGGTGTCGCTGGGCGATTGCGCCGTTACCGGCAACGTGTCTGGCATGCGTAACGGGATCCCGGTGAATAAGCTGCTGCAGCAAATCTATGTCGATGGCGCCGACCTGGGCGGCTGCATTCCCGGCGACGGGCTGCCGCAACTGGCCAAGCAGGCGCGGCCGGCGCAGGACTTCGTGAAGGTGGACATCTGTCTTCCCGGATGTCCGCCGCCCAACAAGGTGATCGCGGGATTTCTGAACAACCTGCTGGATGGCCGCAAGCCAGAGACGAACGCCAAAGTCAAGTTTGGATAGGAGCGGCGAATGAAGCGTATCACGATTGAGCCGGTAAGCCGCATTGAGGGCCACGCCAAGATCACCATTCAGCTGGACGATGCCGGCCAAGTGACCGACACCCAGTTCCAGGTGACCCAGGTCCGCGGCTTTGAGAAATTTACCGAGGGCCGTCCCTATTACGAGATGCCGGGCATTACCTCGCGCATCTGCGGCATCTGCCCCATCAGCCATCAACTGGCGGCATCGAAGGCGTGCGACGCCATCATGGCAGTGCGTATCCCGCGCACCGCGCAACTGCTGCGCGAGATCATCCACTGCGCCCAGATCGTGCAATCGCACGCGCTCAGCTTCTTCTATCTCTCGGCCCCCGACCTGCTGCTGGGCATGGACAGCGATCCCGCTACCCGCAACGTGGCCGGCTTGATCGAAGCCAATCCGGAGCTGGCGCGGGCCGGCATCGAGCTGCGCAAGTTCGGCCTGCAGGTCATTGAAGGACTGGCCGACGAACGCGTGCATCCAGCGTGGATCGTGCCCGGCGGAGTGCGGTCACCCATGACCGCGCCGGCCCGCGACCGTTTCCTGGCCGCCATTCCACAGGCCATGGCGACCACCGAAAAAACCCTGGGCATCTTCAAGGGGATGCTGGACTCCTTTGCCGAAGAGATCGCCAACTTCGGGTCGGAGCCGACCATGTATGCCGGGATGGTGGACCATGCCGGCAACCTGCAGCTCTACGATGGCGTGATGCGCTTCCGCGCCGCCGATGGAACCATCGTGCAAGACGTCGCCGCTGAGAATTACCACGAGTTCGTGGCCGAGGCCACGGTCGAAAACTCCTACCTCAAGGCGCCGTTCTACCGGCCGCTGGGCTATCCCCAGGGAATCTATCGCGTGGGCCCGCTGGGTCGCATCAACACTGCCGAGGCCATGGGTACGCCGCGCGCCGACGCCGAGCTCGGGGAATTCCGCCAGCGTTTTGGCCGGGTCGCGCATAGCTCGTTCCTCTATCACTACGCCCGGCTGATCGAGGTGTTGTACGCCCTCGAGTGTATGAAGCTCTTGCTGCAAGAGCCCGACGTTCTCGACCCCCACGTCCGGGCCAGCGCCGGAGTCAACGCGCTGGAGGGTGTGGGCATGATCGAGGCGCCGCGCGGCACCTTGATCCATCACTACAAGGTGGACGAAAACGGCGCCATCGTCTGGGCCAACCTGATCGTCGCCACTGGACACAACAATCGCGCCATCAGCGATGGCGTGCGCCAGGTGAGCGAGCACTTCATCCACGGCGATCGCCTGCAAGAAGGCATGTTGAACCGCGTCTCGGCGCTGGTGCGCGCCTACGATCCCTGCCTCAGCTGCTCCACCCACGCCATGGGCACGCCCGCGCTCGACATCTCGCTGGTGGACCGCAAGGGAGCGCTGCTGGATCGGATACGGAGTTAGGGAAATTTAGCCGGGCCGTTTCCCGGTTTCGGACCGCGGTGAACGACCTGGTCGCGCAAGAAGCGGGCGAAGACTTCATTCGACAGCAAACGCCCTGGCGGCGTAAGACGGAGCCGATTGCCAACGTTCTCCAGCAAGCCATCGGCGATTAGTTCGGCGATGACGGGCCGCTGGCCATCGAGCGCGCCGCTTCCGAAACGATTGTTGATCTCGTCCCGCGCGATGCCGCGGTTCATACGCAGTCCGAGAAAGAAAGACTCCTCCAGCGCGGCTTCCGTGTCGATGAGGATGCGCGATGCCCTGAGCTGCTGCCGGCGCGCCTCTGCGGGATCGAGCTGACTTGCAGCGCCAGAGTAGGCTTCAAGCGAGTCAGGTGTGGCGAAGCGGACGCCGTCCATCCCCTTCCCTTTCAATTCAGGCGCGGCGAGCAGCATGGAATGGGCATCGACTCCGAATCCGAAATAGGGTTGGCGCGTCCAGTACTTAAGGTTATGTCGTGAGTCATGCAGCCCCATCCCGTGCGTCACCGGCCGCGCAAAATTCGAAATTTCGTACTGCAGCACGCCGGCGTTCTCCAGGCGCTCGCACGCGGTGAGATAAAGATCGGCGATGAGGTCGTCATCGGGAACATGGTGCGCGTGGTAGCGGCTGCCCCCGGCCAGCAGTTTGTTGCCGAGACGAGAGTCTTCGTCAACTTCGAGCATGTAGACGCTGACATGAGGCACCCCGGTGGCGATGGTTTCGGTCAGCGAAAGGTCCCAACTGTCCGGCGTCTGGTGAGGCAGTCCGGCAATGAGATCGAGGCTGATGTTGCCGATGCCGCTGGCCCGCAGGCGGGCGATGTCGGCCAGCGTGATCTCTCGAGTGTGCAGCCGCCCCACCGAGGAGCATTCCTTGTCTACGAAAGACTGCACGCCGAGGCTGACACGATTGACGCCGCAGCCAAGCAGCGATTCCAGGATCTCGCCGCCCATCGTGCCGGGCGCGCATTCAACTGTAATTTCGGCCGCCGGGTGGACCTCGAAGTTGTCGCGGACAGCCTGAAAGATTCGTTCCAATTGATCGGGTGCGAGTATCGAGGGCGTGCCGCCGCCCAGGTAGATCGAGTCCGCCTGCCGCTCGAAGCTGCCGCCGAGTTTACCGGCAATCGCCTCGGCAGCCGCCAGGTCCGAGCACACTTGCGTGACGTATCGATCGAAGACGGCGCGCGAAAAAACGCCCGAAGCGAAGTTGCAGAAGCTGCACTTGGTGCGGCAAAACGGGACGGAAATGTAAATTCCTTGTGCCAAGAGGCTCGCGGGACCCGCGTCCACGTAATAGAGTAGCAGCTGGCGAAAAGCACTTGGCGGTTAGCACTGGGCAGTTAGCAAGCAGTAGCGAACAGTGCTGTTACTATCGAATGGTCTGAACCACACCACACCCGCATGCGAAGAATGTTGCACCAACCACGGGCTCGATGCCAAGGCCAAATGCTAATTGCTAACTGCTAATTGCTGCCTTTATGAAAAAACGCGTGGTCATCACCGGAATGGGCGTGGTCAGCCCCAACGGCATCGGCAATGAGGCCTTTTGCCGCGCCATCCTCGACGGCACCAGCGGGGTCAGGCGCGTTACCAGCTTCGATGCCAGCAACCTGCCAGTGCAGATTGCCGGCGAGCTGCAGGGATTCGACGAGCTGGCTTGGATCGACGCCCATGAGCGCAAACACGTGTCGCGCGTGGTGCCACTGGCCCTGGCGGCATCGACCGAGGCGCTACGCGATGCCGGTATCGAAACTTCGCAACTGTCGCTGGCGCAGCAACGCGAGATTGGCGTGGTGCTGGGCTCGGGCGGCGGGGCGCAGGAATTTTCCGAGGAGCAGGTCCGGCTGTGGCTGACCGGCAAGGTGAAGCAGGTCAGCCTGTTCTGCATTCCCAGCGGCACCATGGGCACGCTCTCCAGCGAAATCAGTATGCGCTTCGGTTTGCGCGGGATGAGCCACGTCATTACGACGGGCTGCACGTCTTCGACTGACGCTTTCGGTTACGCGCTGCGGCAAATCCAGTTTGGATTTCTGCCCATGATGCTGGTCGGTGGCGTCGATGCTCCTATCGCGCCGGGGATCATGAAGGGTTTCACTCTGATGAAGATCATGACGTCATCGTGGAACGATGCGCCGGAGCGGGCTTCGCGGCCATTCTCCGCCGATCGCGATGGCTTCGTCGTGGCGGAGGGTTCGTGGATGTTCTTCCTCGAAGAGTACGAACATGCGCGGGCGCGAGGCGTGCGGATTCTGGCCGAGGTCGCGGGATACGGTTCGACCTGCGAGGCATTTCATCGCGTGCGTCTGCAGGAGTGCGGCGAGGAGCCGGCCCGTGCCATCCAGATGGCGATGGAAGATGCCGGTATCTCCGCCGGCGACGTCAACTACGTCAACCTGCACGGCACCTCGACCCAGCTCAACGATCGCATCGAGACCCGAGCTTTAAAGCTGGCGCTGGGCGCGAAGGCTTATCAGACGCCGATGTCGAGCTTGAAGTCGCAAATTGGACATCCGCAAGGCGCTTGTGGCGCCGCCGGAATCGCGGCAACATTAGTAGCAATGCATCACCGGCAGATCCCGCCGACCATCAATCTGGAGAAGCCCGACCCGGAGTGCGATCTGGACTACGTTCCAGAGGCCGGGCGGCAGGCGGAGATCGGCCATGCGGTGTGCAACTGCATCGCGTTCGGGTCGAAGAACTCAGCGCTGGTGCTGCGGAAGGTGGATTGAAACCGACGGACTCTCTCCGCACGGCGATCCCAGGTTAGCCCAAGAGAGGGGCGAACCTAGGGCACAGGAGTTTTGACTGGAAGTCCGGTTTTCCGCCAACGTTCATCTCGGTGAACTTTTCCATCCCGCCCTCGCCATTTCTCGTCTATATCGCTTCCACTCGTTACAATTGAATCAGGCCCATGGCAATCCAGGAAGAAGAGGTATTAGGCAAGGCATACGACGCCCGGCTGATGAGGCGTCTGCTGACCTATTTACATAAGTACCGATGGCAGGTCACGGTGGCGCTCATCGCCATTGTGCTGAAGGCTGGTGCTGATGTTCTTGGGCCGTATCTCACCAAAGTTGCCATCGACAAATACCTCGCTAGCCACACCGAAGCCCACTCGATGCTCGACCGCTTCCTCAGCCGGAATCCGCTGACCGGCATTGCCCAGATCGCGGGAATGTATACCGGCCTGCTTCTGTTCAGCTTTCTGCTGGAGTTTGCGCAAACCTACATCATGCAGTGGACCGGGCAGAAGGTGATGTTCGACCTGCGGGCGCAAATTTTCCGCCACTTGCAACGGCTGCACATTTCGTTCTTCGACAAGAACCCGGTCGGCCGCCTGGTCACGCGCGTGACCAGCGATGTGGACGCGCTCAACGAGATGTTTACTGCCGGAGTGGTCTCGATCGTGGAAGACGTTTTCGTGCTGCTGGGCATTCTGGTCATCATGTTGAACATGAGCTGGCGGCTGGCGCTGATCACCTTCGCCGTGCTGCCGCTCATCTTCTACGCTACTTCGATCTTCCGCCGCAAAGTGCGCGAGAGTTACCGGCGGATTCGCGTTGCCATCGCCAAGATCAACGCCTATCTGCAGGAGCACGTGACCGGCATTGTGGTGCTGCAACTTTTCAATCGCGAGAAGAAGTCGTACGAACGATTCGAAGAGATCAACCGCACCCACATGGACGCCTTCAAAGACGCCATCCTGGCGCACGCCGTGTATTACCCGGTGGTGGAAGTGCTGTCGGCAACGGCGATCGCCCTGGTCGTCTGGTTCGGCGGCAATCAGGTAATGCGCAACCTGGTGACCCTGGGCGTGCTGGTGGCCTTCATGCAATACGCGCAGCGCTTCTTCCGGCCCATCCAGGACCTGAGCGAGAAGTACAACATTCTGCAATCGGCAATGGCCTCGAGCGAGCGCATCTTTAAACTACTGGATACGCCGGCGGAGATCGTCTCGCCGGCTACGCCCAAAGTGCCGCAGGGGCCGGGCCGAATCGAGTTCGACCACGTCTGGTTCGCCTATCGGACCCTGGCCCAGGCAGCGGAAGAAGCCGCCAGCAAGGGCGAGAAGCTGATCGCGATAGCAGGCGGCAACGGAGATCTCGCCAAAGAATACGACTGGGTGCTGCGCGACGCGTCGTTCACCATCGAGCCGGGCGAAACGGTTGCCATCGTCGGACACACGGGCGCCGGCAAGACCACCATCATCTCGCTGCTGTTGCGCTTCTACGATGTGCAGAAGGGCGCGATCCGCATTGACGGCGTCGATGTCCGCGACATGGATTTGAACGATCTGCGGCGGCGTTACGGCGTGGTGTTGCAGGACCCGTTCCTGTTTTCGGGAACGGTGGCCGATAACATCCGCCTGGGTTCGCGCTGGATCGAAGACGAGTCGGTGGAGAACGCGGCCGAGCAGGTCAACGTGGCCGACTTCATTCGCTCACTTCCAGGCGGCTTCGCAGAGGAAGTTCGGGAGCGCGGCAGCACGCTTTCGACCGGGCAGAAGCAGCTTATCTCGTTCGCCCGCGCGCTGGCCCACAGTCCCAAGATCCTGGTGCTGGACGAAGCAACCTCCAGCGTCGACACCGAAACCGAGTTCCGGGTGCGCGAGGCGCTCACGCGCATGGTGGAAGGCCGGACCTCGATCATCATTGCCCACCGGCTGAGCACCATCCAACGCGCCAACAAGATCATCGTCATGCACAAGGGCCAGGTGCGCGAGGTCGGCTCGCACCAACAACTGCTGGCGCAGCACGGCATCTATTGGAAGCTCTATCAACTGCAGTACAAGGACCAGGAGGCCCCCGCGCCCGCCGCGATGCAAGCCAGCGAGTATTCCGCTCGCGGCGTCAGCGTGTCAGCCGACAGCTAGAGAACTCTGATCAAGTCCCGGCGAATTTCCCTCAGCGGCTAGAGCCGAATTGATTCTAGGGTGCTCACCGACGGCCTGAAGAGACTGTGTCGCAACCGGAATGAGATTGCCCTTGCGCTGATCGCAAGGTAATTTTCTTCTGGCCCTTGGTGGCCCTAGGTCACTCGATGGCCGATTCACTACGCGGTGGGCTCAGAGCTGCCGCACCCGGTAGCAACGTTTCAGTTCAAGGCGATGGCCGCCAGCAACCATAACGGAGCCTTTACAGACCAAGCACGGCACAACTCTTCACCGCAGCCTTAACCCGGCATCGGCTGACAACTCCGGATCGGCATACTCTCCTGCCAGGAATCGTGGATAGGCGGCGGCCGCGATCATGGCCGCGTTGTCGGTCGAGAGCTTGCGGGAAGGGAAGAGCACCGGCAGACCTTCTTCCGCGGCGCGCCGCTCGAAGCCGCTGCGCAACTCAGAATTGGCCGCCACGCCTCCGGTCACCAGCACCGAGGATACACTGTGCGCCCGCGCCGCCGACAAGGTTTTGTTGATTAGGTCGTTCACTACGGCTCGCTGAAAGGATGCAACCAGGTCGAGCGTCGGCGGGTCGCAGGCGGCCAGGACCTGTTCGCGAGAGGGGACCGTCGCTCCCGCCAGGACGCGCCGGCGTTGCTCGATGTTCGCCCGCATCTCATGGGTCTCTACATAGCGCAAGACAGCGGTCTTGATTCCACTATAGGAGAAATCCACGCGCTGCGCGTCGTCGGCATGGCGGTTCTGTGGATTGCGGTCGCGATGCTTGATCTGGGCAAAAGGAAACTTCACGGCCTGCGGATTGCCGTGCTGGGCCAGGTAGTCGATCACCGGGCCGCCGGGATATCCCAGCTCCAGCAGCTTGGCCACCTTGTCAAAAGCCTCGCCGGCGGCATCATCGCGCGTATGTCCCACATCGTGGTATGTCCATGCGGCGTCTCTTCGTTCCGCCAGGAACAGGTGCGTGTGTCCGCCACTCACCACCAGCGCCAACACCGGAAATTCCAGCTCGTGATTTCCGTTTTGCCGCTCCTCCAACAGCACGGCGTGGATATGTCCCTCCAGGTGATTTACGCCGATGAGCGGCTTGTCCAACGCGTACGACAGCGCCTTGGCATAACTCAATCCCACCAGCAGCGCGCCCGCCAGTCCCGGCCCCTTGGTCACCGCCAGGGCGTCGATGGTTTCGTAAGTCCTGCTTGCGTCCTCGATCGCTTTGCGCACCACCGGAACGATGGCCCGCAGATGCTCGCGCGAGGCCAGTTCCGGCACCACTCCGCCATAAGGCTGGTGGGTGGCGATCTGCGAGTACACCACGTTCGAGATCAGCTCTTCACCCGAACGCACGACCGCGGCGGCAGTCTCGTCGCAGGAACTCTCGATCCCAAGAATGAAAACATCAGCCACACAACTATTGTACGAGGCGATGCCAGGTGGAGTCGTCCTTCAGACCGGCGTCCAAAGCGGTATCATCAAACTTTCCATGCAGCAGCACGCTACCAACATCGTTCGCCAGCTTCGCAGCCGAGGCTTCCAGGCCTACTTCGCCGGAGGCTGTGTGCGCGACACGCTGCTCGGGCTGGAGCCCATCGACTACGATGTGGCCACCGACGCCACCCCGCCTGAAGTCATGCGCATCTTCCCCGAAACCTACGCGGTCGGTGCGCAGTTCGGCGTCGTCTTGGTTCCGGCGCCGGCGGACGTTCCGCAGCCTCGCACGTCTTCCGAGCACCCCAACTACGTCGAGGTTGCCACCTTTCGCAACGATGGTGCTTACTCCGATGGCCGCCATCCTGATCAGGTGCGCTACTCGACCGATCCCAAGGAGGACGTGCAGCGCCGCGACTTCACCATCAACGGCCTGCTGATGGATCCGCTGGAGAGCAATCGCGTACTCGATTTCGTCGGCGGACGCGGCGATCTGAAGGCGGGCGTGATCCGCGCGATCGGCGATCCCGAGCTTCGCTTTCAGGAAGACAAGCTGCGCATGTTGCGGGCGGTACGCTTTGCGGCGCGTTTTCACTATGTGATCGAGCCAGGGACGTTCGCCGCCATGCTGCGACTGGCGCCTCTGATTCATCAGGTCAGCAAAGAGCGCGTACGTGACGAGCTGACCAAGATGCTGACGGAAGGCAGCGCGCGGCAGGCGTTGGAGTTGCTCGACGCGACTGGCTTGCTGAAGCAGGTGCTGCCCGAAGTCGATCGTATGCACGGCGTGGAACAGCCGCCGCAATATCATCCCGAGGGCGATGTTTGGGTCCACACCCTGCTGCTGTTGGAAAAGCTGCCGCCGAAGTGCTCGCGCACCCTGGCTTGGGGCACGCTGCTGCACGACGTCGGCAAGCCTCCGACATTCCGGATTGCGCCCGACCGCATCCGTTTCGATGGACACGTCGAAGTCGGCACCCGCATGGCTGAAGAAATTTGCCGCCGCTTGCATTTTTCCAACGACGACACTAAGCAGATTGCAGCCCTGGTGGCGAACCACATGCGCTTTGCGGATGCGCAGCGGATGAAGGAATCGACCCTGAAGCGCTTCATGCGCCTGCCCAAGTTCGAGGAGCACCTGGCGCTGCATCGTATGGACTGCCTCAGCAGTTATGGAGATTTGTCGCTGTATGATTTTGTCCGCGAGCGTCTGGAACATAGTTCAGCCGAAGAGATCAGGCCGGCGCCCCTGCTGACCGGAGAGGACCTGATCCATCTCGGCTACAAGCCCGGGCCCGAGTTTCGTTCCATCCTGTCCGCGGTGGAGGACGCGCAACTCGACGGAACGTTGCGCAGCCGGGAAGAGGCGCTAGACTTCGTAGGTCGCGAGTTTCCCATCGCCGGCTGAGGGCGAAACGGTCGCACGCGAAACCGGTGCTAGAATCGAAGCTCCGCCATGCAACATGCAAGAGCAACGCTGAGAAAGATTTTCACCAACACGCTGCGCCGCGAGGGAGCCAATGCGCCCTTGCTGGCTTGGCCGCTGGCTTGTGGCGGGGCGACGGCGGAGCGCACCACCGCCGTCGGCTTTGCCCACGGAGTGCTGACGGTCGCGGTGCCCGACAAGACCTGGCAATATCAATTGCAGGGTCTGAATCGGCAGTACCTGGCAGCACTCAATCAGATCAGTTCGGAGCCGGTCAGCAGAATCGAGTTTGTCCCAGCGGATCGCTCGCAACGCTAGCTGGCAAGAAAGTATCTCGGATGGTTACGGAAAAAGATGTCTCTCACGTCGCTGATCTGGCGCACCTCGAACTGACACTCGAGGAGCGCGCCCGCATGTTGAAGGACCTGAACTCGATCCTTGGCTACATCGACCGGCTCAACCAACTGGATACCAGCGACGTCCAACCCATGGCGCAAGTGGCCAGCCGTTACGATGAGCGCAGCGACAAACATAAAGATGATCTCAACCTGTTCGCCTACGTCATGCGGGCCGACGAGCCGCGTCCTTCGTTGCCCCATGTCGAAGCGCTGCGAAACGCGCCCGCAACCGATGGAGCGTTTTTCAAGGTGCCCAAGGTGATCGAGCGCTAGTATCATGTCCCGCAAGTCGTGGCAAAATTCAACCGTTGTGTTTGAAAGGGTACGGCTTCAGCCGTGCCGCAAGAGTGCATGTATAGGGCGGCTTTAGCCGCTGCGGGATCTGCTTTTCCGAGTTTTTCAGCAGCCCGCTAGAGGAGCCGGCCAACAGAAATCACTATGAACATTGAGTTGCTCACAATTGATTCCGCCCGCACCTCGGTCTTGGAGAAAGAGACCACGGCCACCGCTCTGGTCGACGCCTTCTACGCCAGAATTGCAACGGAAGACGGGGCCATCGGCGCTTACCTCACGTTGTGCAAAGAGCGCGCCTACCGCCAGGCGGCACGGATTGACGCTCTCGCCGACAAAGGTGACGCGCTGCCTCCGTTGGCCGGAGTGCCGGTTGCGATCAAAGACGTCTTCACCACCAAAGATGTTCGCACGACTGCGGGATCGAAAATCCTGGAGAACTTCATCGCGCCTTACGATGCGACCGTGGTGGCAAAGCTGGAAGAGGCTGGCGCGATCATCCTGGGCAAGACCAATTGCGACGAATTCGCCATGGGCTCGTCCAACGAGAATTCCGGCTTCCATCCCGTGCGCAATCCGCGCGATCACTCACGCGTGCCCGGCGGCTCCTCGGGAGGCTCGGCTGCCGCGGTTGCTGCGGGAACGGCAGTCGCGTCGCTGGGCTCCGACACCGGCGGCTCCATCCGGCAGCCGGCCGCGTTCTGCGGCGTGGTCGGCCTGATGCCGACTTATGGGCGCGTCTCCCGCTACGGCCTGATTGCGTTTGCCTCGTCGTTGGACCATCCCGGTCCCTTCGGCAAGACGGTGAAGGATGTTGCGATCATGCTGCAGGCTATCGCCGGACGCGATCCTCTCGACTCCACCACCGCCGATGTCCCCGTGCCCAATTTCTGTGGCCACATTGGCCAGCCTGTGGATGGCATGAAAATTGGTGTTCCGCTTGAGTACTTTGAGGACGGGCTCGACGCCGAAGTGCGCGCAGCGGTGGAGTTCGGCATGCAGGAACTGGTGAACGCCGGAGCTGAGGTGATTCCAATCTCGCTGCCGCACACCGCCTACGCTATCCCGACTTACTACGTCATTGCGACGGCGGAAGCATCGTCCAACCTGGCGCGCTTCGACGGCGTGCGTTATGGACTGCGCTCGGGCGAAGCCAAGACTTTGAGCGAGATGTATCGCCGCACGCGCGACGCCGGCTTCGGGGCCGAGGTGAAGCGCCGCATCATGCTGGGAACCTACGTCCTGAGCGCGGGATATTACGACGCGTACTATCTGAAGGCGCAACGGGTCCGCAGTCTGCTGGCGCGTGACTTTGACCAGGCGTTCACCACGGTCGACGCGATCATCACGCCTACGACACCGACTGTGGCATTTAAGCTGGGCGAAAAGACCGACGATCCCCTGGCCATGTATCTGGCTGACATTTACACCGTGACGGCAGACCTGGCTGGCATCCCCGCAATTTCCATTCCCTGCGGCAAGAGCAAAGAGGGCTTGCCGATCGGCATGCAGATATTGGGAAAGCACTTCGACGAAGCGAGCATCTTGCGCGTCGCGCATGTCGCGGAACACGCGCTGGCCTCGCGCCTAGTATAAGTTTGGAATCAGGAAATCTCTTGGTAGTACCGCTCGCCCGCGCATGAACGGCACAGAATCTTCCCATCCCGCCGCACCTCGCGCTGGAAGTTGATGCCCTCGCCGCATCCAGCGCACACGATGCGCTCGCCCTTGTAGCCGGGCAGTTCCTCCGGAGGAAGTGTGACTTTGACCCACTGCTCACTGAACAGATCGTCATTCGACATTTCGCGATAGGCCAGCATTTGCTGCTGGTTCTTGTTTTCGATTTCGGGGTGCATTTGCCGCGCCACGGTTTTGGAGCTCTCTTTCGCACAGATGCGTATGGCCCGGCCTGATTCGAGATCCACAAACGTCGCGGCCACTTTGCCCCAGTCACGAAACTTCAGCGCACGCTTGCCCAGCCGGCAGCCAGTGACGACGGCGACAGCATCCGTGGCGCAGCGATCGATCTCGACAAACGTAATTAGGCGCTTACGGTCCTTGCCGTGGGGATCGTCGATGCCCAGCAACTCAAGTCCGCGCATGGCCAGGCGCACGCCCAGCACCTGCCCGGCGCAGAGATGTCCGTGGGCCACTTCCGCATCCCGCAACAGGACATCGAAAGTCTTCAAAACCCTACCTGCTCCATTCACTGGTCGTCGGAATCGTTGTCGGGCGCTTCATCGGCGAAGCGGCCGCTCACATTTACGCTGAACTTTTCGCCACTCTTCGGCAGGAACGTCACTCGCACCGGTTGCCGGTCCCAGTGCGGCAACGCGCAATTGCTGTCGGGCGGACCTCCCATGCTGACCTTCCCCAGTTCCTTGCGGAAAAGCGGCTTCTTGCCGCCGATTTCGGCGACTACGGCTGTCATCCGCTCGCCATTGGAGGTGACGCCGCAATAGGCGGCATAGTCGCGATACCAGCTTACCTCGGAGTAGGACGGGTCGAAATCCGGCAACTTGACCAGGGAAATTTTTCCCGACACCCGATCGACCAGCAGCCATCCGCCGCGTTGCCACTGCCACTTGGCAGCTTTGCGTCCGTCGTCGGGCAGCGTGTCGTTAATGCGATAGGCGCGGCGCACCACGAACTCCCGATCGGTCACCTCGTGCGAGTCGCCGGTAGTGAACTCCTTCAGCTTGCTGTCCACGTACAGCGGACGGACCGTGATGTCCAATGTCTTGTCTTCCGCAGGTCCGACAAACAACTTCGCCGCCGTCGTTTTTCCCAACGCCACAACGTGCGGCTTCGAAGCGGCCACCGCCAATAGCGGAAGCAGAAAGGTGACTGTCAGCCGACCTAGAGTTCGCATAATCAGGCCACTGTCTGGAAGGCTAATCCTGTCCGCGCGCGGGCTGCAAGTTGGCCGTCCGGCCGCGGCGCTGGTAGGAGCAAGATTTTTTTCGCCCAAATGGTCACTTCCCGACAACTACCATACAATGAACCAGTCTCTAACTTGCGTGATGGATTTTGATCTATAGCTTCATTATCCCGGCCTACAACGAAGGCGAGCGGTTGACCCTATCGCTGCCCAAGGTGCTCGACTACATTCACCGGCGGCAACTGCCCAGCGAGATTATCGTGGTCAATGACGGCTCCAACGATAACACCGCCGAGGTGGTACGCCACTTCGCCGCGGGCAATCCCGATGTCCGCGTGCTGGAAAATCCCGGCAATCGCGGTAAGGGATACAGCGTCCGGAACGGGATGCTGCATGCTCATGGCGACGTGCTGCTGTTTACCGATGCCGATCTGTCATCGCCCATTCATGAGGCCGACAAGCTTTTCCGCGCCCTGGCGCAAGGCGCTGACGTTGCCATCGGCTCGCGGTGGCTGCAGGCTGAACTGCAGACTGAACGCCAACCGTGGTATCGGCAGTTGTACGGCCGGCTGTTTAACCTTGCTTTGCGCCTGGTGCTTGGCCTCCGGCATCGCGACACCCAGTGCGGCTTCAAAGCGTTTACCCGAGCGGCGGCGCAGATCGTTTTTACCCGGCAGCGGATCGAACGCTGGGGCTTCGATCCCGAGCTACTGTTCCTGGCCGATAAGTTCAAGCTGCAAACCGTCGAGGTGCCGGTAGAGTGGGCGCACGATCATCGTTCCAAGATCAGCCCGCTGCGCGACGGCATCAAGATGGGTCTGGAAGTGCTGAAGGTACGCTGGAATGCCATGCGCGGACTCTACCAACATCCTGCAGCCGTTCTAGAAGAGCCTTACGCCAAACCCGTTGCTCCCCAGATCGCAGAGTAGACCGCCGCATTTCTTTGCCGGCCGCCGGCAACTCCGAAGCTACCGCAAACGCTGGTGTGTCCGATAGCAGACGCATAGACAGTTCTTGCTTCCCGCTCCGAAAATTTGTACCCTTCTCAGGCGTTGCGCATCTTTTGTTCAGTCAGCTTGGCCTCAGGAGTGATTTGGGACCCTGAAGCGGTTCCGGGCAGGCATCTGGTGCATCTAATAGAACCCATGTCGCAGCCAGTCATGCACAGCAGCGAGGCCATGCCCAGTTCGCGATGTCCGGCAGCGCTGTCTTTGCTGGATAAGTATCGAACCGTACGCGATACGTCTCGGCAATTGTGCGCTCCTCTCTCGGTCGAAGACCACAGCTTGCAATCCATGCCGGATGCCAGCCCCGCCAAATGGCACCTGGCGCACACCACCTGGTTCTTCGAGACTTTTCTTCTGTCGCAGTATGTGCCTGACTATCGTCCTTTCCATCCAACGTTCCGCAATCTTTTCAATTCCTACTACAACACGGTTGGCGACCGTCCACTGCGAGCTTTGCGCCACGTTCTTTCGCGTCCTGGCCTGGACGAAGTGCAGGCCTATCGCGCCGATGTGGATGAAGCCGTGGCTCGCCTGTTGCTGAGCGATCTTCTGCCCGACGCGCTGGACTTGGTCGAACTCGGCATCAGTCACGAGCAGCAGCATCAGGAACTCATGGTTACCGACGTCAAGAACGGACTCTGGACAAATCCGTTGCGGCCGGCCTATCGACATATCGGCGAGAGGCCGCGTTCGACGGCTTTGACGCCGCCGGCGAAATGGCAGAGTTTCCCCGAGGGTGTCTACTCCGCTGGCTTTGAAGGTAGCGCATTCGCCTTCGACAACGAAGGTCCGCGCCATAATGTATATCTCCAGCCGTATCGTCTTGCGTCTCGCTTAGTGACCAACCGTGAGTACCTGGAGTTCATGCGCGACGGCGGCTATTCCAAAGCCATTTTATGGCTCTCGGATGGCTGGGACTGCGTGCGCAATAATCAATGGAGCGCGCCGCTCTATTGGGAGCAGAGAGACGGCGAATGGTGGTCGTACACCATCGAGGGGATGCAGCCGCTGCAATTGGACGGGCCGGTGTGCCACATCAGCTATTACGAAGCCGACGCTTTTGCCCGCTGGGCGGGAGCGCGACTGCCCGGCGAATTCGAGTGGGAAATTGCCGCGCGATCCTGTCCGGTTGCCGGCAACTTTCTGGAGACCGGCGAATTACATCCTCGTCCCGACGATTCGTCTCAACCCCTGGCCCAGATGTTCGGCGATGTGTGGGAGTGGACGTCGAGCGCCTACGCTCCCTATCCCGGCTTCCAGCCGGACGCTGGCGCCGTCGGCGAGTACAACGGCAAGTTCATGTGCAATCAAATGGTGTTGCGCGGCGGTTCGTGCGCCACGCCGCAATCGCATATGCGGGCCACCTATCGCAACTTCTTTCCGCCCCAGGTGCGCTGGCAGTTCATGGGCATTCGGTTGGCCAATGGCGACTAGCAAACAACTCCAGTTCCTGAGCAACGATGCCATCGCCCTCGACGTGCGCGACGGGCTTACGGCGACTCCCAAGCGTCTGCCGGCAAAACTCTTTTATGACGAGATCGGTTCCCAGATCTTCGAGCAAATTACCCAGCTGCCGGAGTATTACCTCACCCGCACCGAGCGCTCGATTCTGGAGAGCTTTGCCGGAGAAATCCTGCAGCAGGCTGGGCCGTCATTGACTTTGGTGGAACTGGGCGCCGGCACCGCAACCAAGACCTGCATCCTGATTGAAGAGCTATTGCAGCGCCAGAATCGCACCCTGTTCTATCCCATCGACGTGTCGCCTTCGGCGTTGGACGAAGCCGTACGCCAGCTCGGGCAACAGTTTCCCGCATTGCGCGTGAATCCCATCGTCGCCGACTACACCGGCGGCGTCCCCGCGCTGGGCCGGATCGGTGGCCGCAAGCTGGTGCTTTACATCGGCTCCAGCATTGGCAATTTCGAGCCCGACGAAGCGGTCCGGATTCTGCGCCGTATCCGCCGGACACTGCGCTCGGGCGATGCTTTGCTGCTGGGCGCCGATTTCGCCAAGAGTTCCAAGATCCTGGTGCCGGCCTACGACGACGCGCAGGGCGTCACCGCTTCCTTCAACAAGAATATTCTTGCCCGTCTGAACCGCGAACTGGATGCCGATTTCAACCTGGATGCCTTCCGCCATATTGCGCTGTGGAACCGCCGCGTTTCGCGAATGGAAATCTATCTGGAGAGCTTGACCGATCAGACCGCCTTTCTGCCGCCGCTTGACCTCGATCTGACCTTCCAGGCAGGCGAACGCATTCACACCGAAAACAGCTACAAGTACACCGACGCCATGATCGAATCCATCCTGCACGAGAGTGGCTTCACCCTGGAGCAAAGCTGGTGCGACCGCAAGAAATGGTTCGGAGTGCACTTGGCACGGGTGTAGGGCGACAATTCCGTCGGCGTAACCTTTCCCTTGCATGGCTATCTTCATCGGATTCGGCCTTCCGGTTAAACTCTGGAAAGGACGCTGGTTCCTGTCCTGTCGGTGACTGGTCGATGAAAACTTCTTTACCTCGCGCCGTAATCTGCCTGTTGGTTCTAGCATTTTTTGTAACGTCGGCCTGGCCGTGGGGCAACGAAGGCCACAGCGCCATCAACCGCGTGGCCGCCGAAAAGCTGCCGCCGGATGTCCCGGCGTTTTTGCGCAACGCTAGCGCTCAGCTCGCCTATCTCGCTCCCGAGCCTGATCGCTGGCGCGAAACTTCGGAGCTGGCTTTGAAGCGTTCGCAGGAGCCCGATCACTTCATCGATCTGGAGATGGTCGACGGCATGGAACTTCCGCCCGATCGTTACAGTTTCTATCGCGAACTTGCGGCCAAGCGCGCACAGACGCCGGGCGAGCCGGAGAATCTTTTGCCCGAACGAGTCGGGCTGCAGCCTTACATTACGATCGAGGTTTACGAGCGGCTGGTGGTGGCTTTCCGCGAATACCGGCGCGCGCTGCTCGATCATCGCAACCCCGACTTCGCCGAGGCCAACGCGATTTTCTATGCCGGATGGTTGGGGCACTATGTCGGAGACGGCTCCAATCCCATGCACACCACCATTCATCACAATGGATGGGTTGGGCCGAATCCCAAGCGATACACCACGGCGAACACGGTGCACTGGAAGATGGAAGGAATCTTTGTCGCCGCCAACTTTAAGCAACTGCAATTCGCCGATCTGGTGCCCGCTCAGCCGCGATTGCTGACTGATCCTTTCCAGGACTATCTGCACTACCTCCACGACTCTCATCAGCTGGTCGAGACCGCTTATCAACTAGAGAAAGAAGGCGGCTTCGACGGAGAGGGAACAGCGGCCTCGCGCGGCTTCATCCGCCATCGCCTGGCCGCCGGAGCGGAGATGTTGCGGAACCTGTGGTACACCGCCTGGGTGCAGAGCGGCCAAGGACCGAATACGTCTGCTGTGTCAAAACCGGCTGGTGCCTCTAACTCAACAACTCCGACACCGTCAAGGATCCGGTAGAGCAACTCGCTACAACCCGTTGATTTTCTCTCCCGTTTTCTCTACCATCCAAATTTCTTCAGCCCTCAGGTGAGCCGTGGTGGACAAACTAAGGGTCCTGATCACGCGCCAGCAGATCGCGGCGAAGGTGGCCGAGTTGGGCGCACGCATTACAGCGGATTTTCCCGGCGAGCCCGTGTTATTGATCGGCGTGCTGAAGGGCGCAGCAGTTTTTCTCGCCGACTTGGCGCGGCAAATCCAGCTCGACGTAAGTTTTGATTTCATTGCCGTCTCCAGCTACGGAAATGCCAAGCAGCAGAGCGGGGAAGTCCGGCTGGTGAAGGATGTGGACTCGGTGGAGGGCAAGAACATCATTCTGGTCGAAGATATTCTCGACACCGGCCTGACGTTGACCTACATCCGGAATCTGTTGCAGGCCCATCGCCCGAAGGCGTTGAAAATCGCCGCCTTGCTGGACAAAGCGTCGCGGCGTACGGAGCCGGTCTGCGCCGATTATGTTGGTTTCCAGATTCCTGACGAGTTTGTTGTAGGATATGGGCTTGACTTTGCCGAGCATTATCGTAATCTGCCAGATATATGTGTATTGGAGTCCGACTCTAGTACGGCATGAAATCTGATCTGGTCATGTCTGTTTATCCTTCTGTCGTCGCCGGGGTGCTGGCTCTTCCCGTGAGCGATTGGCGAAGTGCAGCCCATCTAATCGACCACACTCTTTTAAAACCTGAGGCCACTCGTAATCAGGTCATCGCGCTTTGTCACGAGGCCGCGCGCTTTGGGTTCCATGCGGTCATGGTGAATCCCGCAAACGTGGCCCTGGCGGCGATCCAGCTGCGCGGAACGGCGGTGAAAGTCGGCACGGTTGTGGGCTTTCCATTGGGCGCTAGTCTTTCAGTTACCAAGCTGGCCGAAGCCGACGCCGCTGTGCGCAACGGAGCCCGTGAACTGGATATGGTGATGAACATCGGCGCGTTGAAGTCAGGTGACCGAGTGCTGGTGCAGACCGAAATGTGCAGCCTAGCGCGGCTGGCGCATGACCACGGCGCGCTGCTGAAGGTCATCCTGGAAAACGCGTTGTTGAGCCAGGAAGAAAAGATTCTGGCCTGCGTGCTGGCGGCGGAGGCGGGAGTTGACTTCGTAAAGACCTCGACCGGCATGGCTGACTCGGGCGCTACTCATGCCGATGTGGCGTTAATGCGAGGCGTGGTCGGCCTCAACATTGGCGTGAAGGCGGCGGGCGGTATCCGGACGGCGGCGCAGTTTATGGACATGCTCGATGCCGGCGCCAATCGAATTGGCACCAGCGCCAGCGTGCAGATTATGCAGGAACTGGGCGCTGGGGCTGAGAGCAGTGGCTAGTGGTTAGTGGATAGACTTGCGGCTCGAAACTCCCAGCGATGTCAACAATCCATTAAGTATTCGCGCGACTTCCGTAATTCTTGTGATCAAGCGCTGCGCGCTTTCCGCCTCAACGTAATCGAGGCTCACTGCGATGATGATCTGAGTTTCCAGCTCAAAGATCGATCCTCGGGCATGACACAAGAACTGAACGAACTCCCCTTTTGTGGCCCGCCCTTGGCCTTCAGCGATGTTGTTGGGGATCGAAACAGCCGACCTCCTCAGTTGACTCGTTAGACCGTAGATCTCATCGCGCGGAAACGCTTTGGTAATGGTGTACACATCCGTTACCAGGTCGACCGCCTTCTGCCAGACAATAAGTTCACGATAACTATGCAACGCCTGATCTGTCATGATCCTCCCCCCAACGAAACGCTTTCTATCCCCTATCCACTACCCCCTATCCGCGACCCATTATCCCCTGATTTCGTGACTCACCTCACAGGCCGTTGTGACCTCCGCACTTTTGCCCCTCCCGCAACCGGCCCATGCTTAACCTAGGAGGCCGTCTCCCGGCTTCCGAAGAATCTGTGGGTGCTTTAGGACCGGGCGCACTTTAACGGAAAGCTCAGGCATCGTCTGCCGCTCAGTGGATAAGCGGCACGACCGTGACTGGAGTCCTGTCCCATATGCAATCCCCATTTCAATACGGAGGCCTTCATGGCAATTACTAAGCAGGATGCTCTCGACTACCACTTTGGATCACGGCCGGGGAAAATTGAAGTTGTTTCCACCAAGCCTTGTCTTACCCAACGCGATCTTAGTCTCGCTTATACGCCGGGCGTGGCCGACCCCTGTCTGGCGATCGAGAAGAATCCCCAGGATGCGTATAAATACACCGCCAAAGGCAACCTGGTGGGGGTAGTGACCAACGGAACCGCCGTTCTGGGCCTGGGCGATATCGGTGCGCTCGCCGGCAAGCCCGTGATGGAAGGCAAAGGTGTCTTGTTCAAAAGGTTCGCCGATATTGACGTGTTCGACATCGAGCTGAACACCAAGAATCCCGACGAAATCATCAAAGCCTGCCAATTACTGGAACCGACCTTCGGCGGCATCAACCTGGAAGACATCAAAGCGCCGGAGTGCTTCTACATCGAAGAATCCCTCAAGAAGACGATGAAGATTCCCGTCTTCCACGATGATCAGCATGGCACCGCCATCATTTCCGGAGCGGCGCTGGTGAACGCGGTCGAGCTGACCGGCAAGCGTATCGAGCAGATAAAGATTGTCGTCAACGGCGCTGGTGCCTCGGGCATTGCTTGCGCCGAGCACTATGTTTGCCTGGGCGCAAAGCGCGAGAACATCACCCTGGTTGACACCAAGGGCGTCGTCTACACCGGCCGCAAAGAAGGCATGAATCCTTACAAAGAGCGTTTTGCCAAGGAAACGCCAATGCGTACGCTGGCCGACGCCGCCAAAGGCGCCGACGTGCTGCTTGGCCTCTCCAAGAAGGGCGCTTTCACGCCGGCCATGATTGCCTCGCTAGCTCCTCGTCCGGTCGTGTTCGCCATGGCGAATCCCGATCCTGAGATTACCTATGACGAAGCCCGCGCCGTGCGCGACGACATCATCATGGCCACCGGCCGCTCCGACTATCCCAACCAGGTCAACAACGTTCTGGGGTTTCCCTTCATCTTCCGCGGAGCGTTGGATGTGCACGCCACCACCATCAACGAGGAAATGAAGCTGGCCGCCACCTATGCGCTGGCCGCATTGGCCAAGGAAGATGTTCCCGACTCGGTTTGCCGCGCCTATGGCGTGGAGACGCTGAAGTTCGGCGTCGACTACATCATTCCCAAACCGTTCGATCCTCGCGTGCTGGTGTGGGAAGCCTCAGCCGTGGCGAAAGCGGCGATGGAGACCGGCGTGGCGCAGAACCCGGTCGATATTGCCGAATATCGCGAGCAACTGGAGAAGCGGCTGGGTAAGGCCCATGAGCTCATGCGTCTGATGATTCATAAGGCGCAGGCCAATCCCAAGCGCGTCGTGTTCCCAGAAGGCAACCATCAGAAGATCCTGCGCGCCTGTCACGTTCTGTTGGAGGAGAAGATTGCCATCCCGGTGTTGTTGGGTCGCAGCAATGAGATCCAGCGTGCGGCAGCAGAGTTAGGACTTAACCTCAACGGCGTTACCATTGTCGAGCCCGAGATGGCCCCGCGCCGTCAGGACTACGTCAACGAGCTGTATCGTCTGCGGCAGCGTCGCGGTGTGACCTTGGGCTCGGCCGACGAGCTGATGAACGATCACAACATCTTCGGCTCCATGATGGTTCGCCTGGGTGACGCCGACGCCATTGTCTCTGGGGTCACGCAAAACTATCCCGACACCATTCGCCCGGCGTTGCAGGTTATCGGGGTACGCGAAGGCATCCACAAGGTCTCCGGGATCTACCTGGTAATCACCCGCAAGGGCGACCTCTTTGTCCTGGCCGACGCTACCGTCAACATCGAGCCCACCGCCGAGGACCTGGCGGAGATCGCTCTGTGCGCCGCCCAGGAAGCCCGCCGCTTCGACATGGAGCCGCGCGTGGCCATGCTGTCGTTCTCCAGCTTTGGCAGCACCAAGCATCCGCTGTGCGACAAGATGCGGCGCGCCGCCGAGCTGGCCCGCTATGCCGATCCGTCGCTGATTATCGACGGCGAAGTGCAGGGCAACATCGCGGTCAGCGCCAAGAAGCTGAAGGCGGCCTTCCCGTTCTCAGCGTTGAAGGGCGGGGCCAACGTATTGATCTTCCCCGATCTGCAGTCCTGCAACATCGCCTGCAAACTTATCGGCTCAATCGGCGGGGCGGAGACGGTAGGCCCCATCCTGGTAGGTATGGCGAAGCCGGTCCACCTGTTGACGCGCGGGGTGGAGGTGGAAGAGATCGTCAACATGACCACGATTGCGGTGGTAGACGCTCAGGACAGTTCGATTTCGGCCAGTGCCCAGGCCGCCCGCTCCGTGGCCAGCGTTGGGTAAGAAAGAATAGCGGTTAGTTTTGTGGGCGCGCCGGCAGGACGCGCCCTTTTTCGTGGCGAATTTTCTTGCGCTGGGAAGCAAGAAGGTCACCGGATGGTAATTGCTCGCTCCGACTACGGCAGAAGTGGTACGTCAATACGCCGTATGGGGTATTGGCCTGAGTGATTGCGGGTGAAAGAATGCCGTTGTATTGAGATCACCCACGCCGTCTCAGACAGCGTGCAGTAAGGGTCAGAGGAACGAATGAGAGCGCATGCTCCGTCGTCGCTCTGACGCCTTTATCGGGTTGGCGGAATTCTCGCATCGGATGTGCAACTGGGCGCTGCGCTTCCGGACGAGAATTCCGCCCTCTTTTCGTTTGCCCTGCCGTACGAATGAAACGTGTTCTAACTGCTGGTATCACGTTGCCACGTGCGCGCGGTCACACCTTTTCCCCAGACAATCTGATATTTGTAACCACGTGGTAGGCGTGCACTCCCTTGCATGCTCTACAAGACTCTTAGCGCCGCGGTATACGGCATCGATGCCAGCCTGATCGAGGTTGAAGTCGATATTGCCGCCCTCAAAACCGAGAAAGACATCTTCACCACCGTCGGTCTGCCTGACACAACGGTGCGGGAGAGCCGCGAGCGTATCCGCGCGGCCCTGAAGAACAGCGGCTACGACATTCCTCCTACCACTACCACCATTAATCTGGCTCCGGCCGACATTCGCAAAGAAGGCTCGGGCTTCGACCTCCCCATGGCGCTGGGAATTCTGGGTGCTTACGGCGGACTGAACAACAAGCCACCGGATGACGCTCTGTTTGTCGGCGAGCTGTCTCTCGATGGCGGCGTGCGCGGGGTACGAGGCGCTTTGCCCATAGCCGTGGCGGCGCGCGCCAACAACATTCGCAAGCTTATTGTTCCCGAGGTGAACGCTCGCGAGGCCGCCCTGGTGGAGGGTGTCGATGTCTACCCGGTCCACTCCCTCATGGAGGTGGTGCATCTGCTGAATAGCGGCAACGGCATTCAGCCGGTGAAGGTCGACACGCGGGCGCTGCTGGAGACCTCGCAAAACTTTGCCGTGGACTTTGGCGACGTGCGCGGTCAGCAGACGGCCAAGCGGGCCATCGAGATAGCTGCCGCCGGCGGCCATAACTTACTGATGATAGGCCCGCCTGGCTCGGGCAAGACCATGCTGGCCAAGCGCATGGCAACCATCCTTCCGCCGCTTACCTTCGACGAAGCGCTGGAGACGACCAAGATCCACAGCGTGGCCGGCGTACTGGATACGACCAGCGGATTGGTGGGGACGCGTCCCTTCCGCTCGCCGCACCACACGATTTCCGATGCCGGACTGATTGGCGGGGGCATGATCCCGCGTCCCGGCGAGGTCTCGCTGGCGCACAACGGAGTGCTGTTTCTGGACGAGCTGCCGGAGTTCCCTCGCAACGTGCTGGAGGTCATGCGGCAACCGCTGGAAGATGGCACGGTGACCATTGCCCGGGCCGCCATGTCATTGAGCTTTCCGGCGCGATTCATGCTGGTGGCTGCGATGAATCCGTGTCCCTGCGGCTACTTCAACGATCGCTCGCGCGAATGTCACTGCAGTCCCATGATGATCCAGCGCTATGTCTCCAAAATTTCCGGCCCGCTGCTGGACCGCATCGATATCCACATCGACGTTCCTTCGGTGAACTATCGCGAGCTGCGCAGCGGTTTGGTCCCCGAAAGCTCCGCCAGTATTCGTAATCGGGTGATTGGCGCGCGGGAAGTGCAGTTGCAGCGCTTGCGGTCGCAAGGCGAGCGGATTTACGCCAATGCCCAGATGAGCTCACGCGATATCAGAAAATACTGTGAGCTGGGTACCGACGCGGAACACTTGCTGGAGCGGGCCATGATGAAGCAGGGACTGAGCGCCCGGGCCCATGATCGTATCCTGAAGGTCGCCCGCACCGTCGCCGACCTGGCAAGCAGCGAAGTCATTGAGCCGGGACATATTGCGGAAGCGATTCAGTACCGGACCTTGGATCGGACGTTCTGGGCGTAAGAGAATGCCAATTTGTGGTCTAGATTAAGGGAAATGGCGGGTTTACTTGTCAGTGGCTTAGACGCAGCTGCGGACCGGCGCAGCGAGCCAAATATTTTGGGCGGTTTCGGGGCAACTTGCTGACCAGAAGAGGGTTATTAAAACTTCGCAACATTTTGCGCACCTGCGCGTCTAAGGAGCAGCCATGGCAACTTGACGTTGGTGAAAAAGATTCGGGAAACGATTTTTCTTGACTGTGGTGCCTCAGGCGACTACCTTACTGTTTTCGCAACAAGGCGTCGTTCTGTAGGTTACCAGTCCAAGGCGTCCTGCCCCGAAACGGCCCCCATTGAACGCCATCATCAGCGAATTCATTAAGGTTTTTTTTGGCGCAACAGCGTGCCAAGTTTAGGACATAACACGGAGTAAGTTATTGTTGGACAAAGGTTTCCCCCATTTGTGCGGACCCGGGGGTAAGGCGAAAAATTATCGAACCGAATTTGCTACAAGGGCATCTAAAGGTTTGGCTCCTGATGCGGCTGGTAGTTGCAATTGGTTCCCTTCGCCTTGATTTCATACGCCAGGAGTTGTCTTTCCACCCTGGCGGGGCTCCGGAACATTCATTCATACACATAGGAGAATTCGATGCGATCTGATCTAGTTTTTGAAGCAGTACACACTCTGCGCAACCGGTACACACTGTGTCAGCTGGCTTCCAAGGCTACGCGCAAGTTCCATAAACCCAACACTCGTATTCAGGATACGACCAACGAAGTGTTGAACCTTATCGCCGATTCCGATCGGCAGAACATCATTATCGAACCGGAGACGGCTTCCGAAGCGCAGCGGCGCGCTGCATAAGCGCGCTGCGCCTTCGGGCGCGTTCCTCGTACGTTCCTCCGGCCCGCCCTTCTGCAAAATCCCTCGTAGGTGAACATGACAATCTCAGAACTTAAAGAAAAAAACATCACCGAGTTGACCCGCATAGCTCGGTCTCTCGAGCTACCCGGCGCCAGCGGCCTGCGCAAGCAGGACCTGATCTTCAAAATCCTGCAAGCGCAAAGCGAAAAAGAAGGTCACATTTTCGCCGAGGGCGTGCTGGAAATCCTTCCCGACGGCTACGGTTTTCTCCGTTCCCCCGATTACAACTATCTGCCCGGGCCGGATGACATTTATGTTTCTCCTTCGCAAATCCGCAAGTTCGATCTGAAAACCGGCGACACCATCAGCGGCCAGGTACGTCCTCCGCATGAAGGTGAAAAGTATTTCGCGCTGGTCAAAATCGAGGCAGTCAACTTCGAGTCGCCGGAAGAGGCGCGCAACAAGATCCTCTTCGACAATCTCACGCCGCTTTATCCGCAAGAGCGGATCAAGCTGGAGACGGTGCGCGAAAACATCAGCGCTCGCGTCATGGATCTTTTGACCCCGGTAGGAAAAGGGCAGCGCGGCCTGATCGTCGCTCCACCCCGCACCGGCAAGACCATGCTGTTGCAGAACCTGGCGAACTCCATCACCACCAATCATCCCGAAATCGTCCTTATCGTGTTGCTGATCGACGAGCGCCCGGAAGAAGTTACCGACATGCAGCGCTCGGTGAAAGGCGAAGTTATTTCTTCCACCTTCGACGAGCCGGCAGCTCGCCACGTACAAGTCGCCGAGATGGTCATCGAGAAAGCTAAGCGCCTGGTTGAGCACAAGCGCGATGTCGTGATCCTGCTGGACTCCATCACCCGTCTGGCCCGTGCCTACAACACCATCGTTCCACCATCCGGTAAAGTGCTCTCGGGCGGCGTCGATTCCAATGCTCTGCAGCGTCCGAAGCGCTTCTTCGGCGCGGCCCGCAACATCGAGGAAGGTGGCTCGCTCACCATTATCGCGACCGCACTGATCGAAACCGGGTCGCGCATGGACGACGTCATCTTCGAAGAGTTCAAGGGCACCGGCAACATGGAAATCATTCTCGACCGCAAGCTGGTCGACAAGCGTACCTTCCCGGCCATCGACATTCAGCGCTCGGGCACGCGCAAGGAAGAGCTGCTGATCCCCAAGGAAGATCTAGCGCGCATCTGGGTGCTCCGCAAGATCCTCAACCCTCTGTCGCCGGTCGAGGCGATGGAATTGTTAATCGACAAGCTGGGGAAGGCCCGCTCCAACGGCGAGTTCCTGTCGAACATGGGATCGTTGTAGGGAGCAGTCAGCGCTCAGCACTCAGCCGTCAGCATGAGTGGGGTTACCCCGATTCAGGCCCTTGTTTAGCCTTGAGAGGGGATTTCATTCGTACCAGCTAAACACCCGCTCAAGCTGCGCTTGAAATGGCACCGCACCTGGTACCCAGGTAAATCAATTGCGACGCAAGGCTGGGCCATGCGACCAATTGCACGGTCACTGCCAATGGGAACGAGGGCACCTGCAGTCATCGTTCATACACGTCGCGGCGGTACGCGATCCGCGTTACATCGACAGTTCGCGCGGCATCGTCCATGGTATAGACAACCCGGTAATCGCCAATCCGGATTCTCCAGCGGTCTTTATAGCCGTGCAGCTTCTTGCATCCCGGAGGTCGCAGGTCATTGGCGAGTTCACGCATTCTTGGCCGGATGCGCTCGATGACGTCCGGTGTCAAGTTACGAAATTCCCTTTTCGCGGACGCGGCAAAGGTGACTTCGTACAACGTCACTTGATCTTGCCAAGCGAGCGGAGTTCGGCCTCAACCTCATCCAAGCTGAAACGTGGCTCTCCGGCCCGCCCCTCCGAGATGATGCCGTCCTCGATATCTTCGTAGAGCATGGCGAGCGCCGTCCCGATCACTTCATCAGGATCATGGTAGGCCCCGGAAGCAACCGCGAGATCGATCATCCGCTTTTGTTCGTCTGTCAGTTCAATGGTCATCGCTGCACTCTTCCCTGTGTTCGATAGGCATCAGTATTCTATGCGCCACTTCCCAACCGCGGCAATCGCGTGAGCCGGGTGCTCCACCATTGTTCGCCTCGTTTGCCGACAGGGGAAGAACCCGATTGGAAGAACCGTGGCCACCCTCTCGCCAAAAGAAGGCGAGAAGGATTGATTAGATAAGAGAGAAGGCTCCTTCCTTCCCCGTGTCTTAGTCCTCAAACCAAGACTACCGGATCGAAGCGAGCCTTCTCTCTTATCTAATCAACCCAAGCCGCTTTCGCTTGGGTGGGTTTTTCGTTCGACGAAGGCGAACACGGGCACACGGCCGGGTACCATAACGACGTAGGATCGAGGTGGTGGCGCGGGGGCCGATGGCTTTCGCGCCGTTTGCTTTTGGTTACAAAAGAACGAGTGCTAGACTATTCCTAGGTAATTCCTATGGCAACCCTATACCTCGAAAACGTTCCGGATGAACTTTACGAGGCCCTTCGAGGGCGCGCCCGTCAACACAGAAAGTCCATCGCGGCCGAGGTCTTATCTCTTCTGGAAGAAAGCATTCCTACCGCCCAGGAGCTCAAGTCGCGGCAAGAGTTCCTCCGCCGCCTGCGTCGTTTGCGATCCAGCAAGCCTCGGACCGCTCACCGCTTTCCTTCGACAGAAGAGATGCAGCGTGAGGACCGATCGCGGTGAGCCTCTTCGTAATCGATGCCAGCGTGGCGGCGAAGTGGGTCCTTCCCGATCGAAGCGAGACCCTCCTCGACGAAGCTGAGCAGCTGCTGGCTCGATACGCTAGGGGCCACGCACGATTGGTGGTGCCGGATTTATTTTGGGCGGAGTTCGGCAATATTCTATGGAAAGCAGTCCGTCGCGGCCGGTGCACACAGAAAGCCGCTGCAACGGGCTTAGCGACTATGAGGAAGCGCGGCCTGCCTACCATACCGTCAGACACACTTGTCGAAGCCGCATTCGCTATAGCCGCTGCATTCGACCGCACCGTTTACGACAGTCTCTATATTGCCCTTGCTATCGATTGCCAGGGTCAACTTGTTACCGCCGACGAAAAGCTTGCCAATGCAGTGGCCGCACACTTTCCGGTGAAGTGGCTGGGGTCGTTGTAGTTTTGCCACTTGGCATTAGCTGAAGAGAGGTCTCGCTCTCGGAGTCTTTCAAGTCGGTTGGTCGTTCTGATACCTTGTAATCATTCCCATGTGCCGGAATATCAAGAATCTTTTCAACTTCGATCCGCCGGTGACTTCGGAAGAGATTCACGCGTCGTCGTTGCAATTCGTCAGAAAAATCAGCGGTTGCAACAAACCGTCGAAGGCCAACGAGGCCGCGTTCCAGACTGCCGTCGATGAGGTGACCGCGATCTCGACCCGGCTTCTGCGCTCGCTTGAAACCAGCGCGCCGCCAAAGAATCGCGAAGAGGAAGCCGCAAAGGCGAAGGCGCGCAGCGCCGAGCGGTACGGGACTTAGACCAATTTCCGCATCGACGCAGTCGTACCAAGAGCACGGGTAGAGCAGCGCTTTAGCGCTACTCCTCTGGGGCGCTATGGCTACGCCGCATACCGCACGATTTCCACCTCGGCGTTGCGGGCAACCGCTGCCTCTGCCCGCCGGTACACTTCCTGCGCGACCGTGCTGTCTAGGTAATACTCGCCGCAGTTTTCGCAGACATCGGCGGGCACATCGCGGACGACTACCACCGTCTTGCCCCGCTCCAGCGTAACCGTCACCATACCTGGACGGGTCACTCCGTTCTTGCAGAGAACGCACGTCATGGTTCCCTCCTGGTTTTGAAGTCACTGCCCCATAGCTCGGGGTCAGGGCGATAGACCGTCACCACATAGCAGTTTCCCGTTTCGTCATCCCGGGCAACGAGCACATGAAGCGGAGCACCTTGCATGAATCCCAATAGTAGTGCGCTGGGATAGGGCGAGTCATCAGGATCATTCGCGATGACCTAACCTGATCGGATGCACTCAAATACCACATCAAGCAGAACGCTACGTTGAAACATGCGCTCTATGGCATGTCGTGAGAAGTGCACGCTGCTACAGTCCATCTCCAAGCTCCTTCGGCGCCCCTAAAGCTGCCGGGACCAATCGCCGCCCAAAACCGGCACAGACATCTTTGCACACCTGAATTACGGTAGAATCGAGTTTTGACGGCGTCGTTTGAAAATCTATGTCATTGAAGCAGTCGGAAGCGATCGTGTTGCGAACTTATCCGCTGCGCGAGGCTGATCTGCTGGTGACGCTGTTCACGCGGGCCGAGGGCAAGGTTAAAGGGATAGCCCGGTCGGCCAAGAATTCGAAGCGACGCTTCGGTGCAGCGCTGGAGCCGCTGACCTGGGTCCGGGCCTACTACGACGATCGCGAGGGTCAGGATCTGGCGCGGCTGGATTCCTGTGACATCCTGGAATCGCCGCTGTCGACTACGGTCGATTATCCGCGCGTGGTCGCGCTGGAACATGTGGCGGAGATGCTCGACGAGTTGCTGCCGGACCGGGAAGCCAATGACGCGATCTTCCGGCTGGCGGTTTCGGTGTTGCACCAGTTGCGGGCCGGCTCGATCTGGATGCCGCTGACGTACTTCCAGCTTTGGCTGGTGCGACTAGTCGGGTTTCTGCCAGAGTTGGGCACTTGTCTTGCGTGTGGCGTCGCGCTGAGTGGCAGTCTGGCGTATTATCACGCGCTCGCCGATGGGCTGATGTGCGTGCAGCACAAGCGGCTGGCGTCGTCGAAGCTTGCTCCCGAGTCGCGCGCTCTGGCCGAGCAGATGTTCCGGGCCCCGGTGGAAAGTTTCGCCGAGGAGCCATGGGCACCGAGTCAATATGCGGACCTGCGGCGCTTCCTGGTCCAGATTATGGAGCGCCACATCGAGAAGAAGCTGGTGACGGCCGGCATGCTGGCGAGGCTGTGAAGGACAAAAGGTTGAGCGGACCTTCAGGTCCGCGTCGAGTGCTCTTGAAAGGTCATGGGGCTTCAGCCCCGACTCACGAACAGGACGACTCTTTGCCATCCTCGCAAAATCCGCTGACGTTTCAACAACTGGTCCTCCGGCTGCAAACTTACTGGGCGGAACAGGGCTGCGTCCTGCAGCAACCCTACGACGTCGAAGTGGGCGCCGGAACTATGGCGCCCGAGACTTTCCTGCGCGTGCTCGGTCCCAAACCTTACCGCGTCGGTTACACACAACCGTCGCGGCGTCCCGCCGATGGCCGTTATGGCGAGAACCCCAATCGTCTGTTCAAGCATTTGCAGTTTCAGGTGATTCTGAAGCCACCACCAGTCAATGTCCAAGAGCTATATCTCGAATCTTTAAAGGCGATTGGCATCGACCTGCTCAAGCATGATATTAAGTTTGAAGAGGACAACTGGGAGTCGCCCACGCTGGGCGCTTGGGGCATCGGCTGGCAGGTAATGCTTGACGGGCTGGAGATCACCCAGTTCACTTATTTCCAGCAATGCGGTGGCATCGATCTCGATCCCATCTCGGCCGAGCTGACTTATGGCCTGGAGCGCATCGCGGCCTTCCTGCAGGATGTAGACAGCATTTACGACATCACCTGGGTGGTCGATTCGGATGGTCGTGCGATCAAGTACGGCGAGATCCGCCTGCAGGACGAGTTGCAGTTTTCCGTCTACAACTTCGAGTGGGCCGATGTTGAGAAAGCATGGAAGCACTTCGAACTTTATGAGGCCGAGTGCAAAAGTGTCTTGAGCAGAATTAGTGCTAATCTTGCCACCTTGCGCAAGGGCGTTGGCTCTATCGCACCGGAAATTCATGAAATCGAGATCAAGAAGGGCACCGAAGTTGCGATCCGTTGCCTGGGTGGTCCGTTGCTGGCTGCGTACGACCTTTGCCTAAAATGTTCCCACTTGTTCAACATTCTGGACGCGCGAGGAGCGATCTCTGTGACTGAAAGAGTCGGGGTAATTGCGCGCGTTCGAGTGCTCGCGGTCGAAGTAGCCAAGCTATATGTCCAACAGCAGGATGCGGAGGAGAAACTCTGGGAGACTAGGCGCGCCGAAGCGGAAGAAGTGCGGCGGCGAGTCGCCGATATTGTTGCACGTTGAAACGCTTTGTATCAGGGCATGGCTTCAGCCGTGCCGTCGGTGAAGCAATAAGGTTTTAGACTTTAGTCCCTGCCAATCGCGTACAGGGGCTGAAGCCCTGAGGAGTAAAGACTCTCATTCGGCACGACTAAAGTCATGCCCTGGTACAAACCCATAGGAGCCAACTTTTCGCCGCCTGCTCAAAGCTAAGAGCTGGAAGCTCGAAGCTAGTTACTAGTTGCTACTTACTTCTTATGCCTGACTTCCTGCTCGAAATCGGTACCGAAGAAATTCCCGCCCGCATGATCGACGCCGCGCGCGAGGAGCTGGCGCGTCGCGTCACCGACTTGCTGCAACGTGAGCGGCTGGGCGATGCGCCCGCAGTGCAGTCCTATTCCACGCCGCGACGGCTGGCGGTGTTGGTTTCTGGCGTCGCGTCCGCGCAGCCCGATGTTTGCGAACAGGTGACCGGGCCTTCGCTCAAGGTCGCTTACAAGGATGGAGCGCCCACTCCCGCCGCTGAGGCCTTCGCGCGCAAGGTCAACGTGCCTGTCGATGCGCTGGGAAAAATTACTACTTCCAAGGGCGAATACCTCGCCGCAACCGTGCAGAAGAAAGGCCGGCCGGCGACGGAGATTCTTGCCGAAGCGCTGCCCAAGGAAATTGCGGGGATCTACTGGGCCAAGAGCATGTACTGGCGCGGCAAGTCGGCCGAGCGTTTCGTGCGTCCGGTGCGCTGGCTGGTCACGCTGCTTGACGGGGAAGTGGTGCCGCTCGAATTTGCCGGTATCCGCGCCGGGCACACCACGGAAGGCCACCGCATCCTGTCGTCGGGAGCGCTTTCGATCAAGCAGCCTGTGGAGTATGCCGCGACCCTGGCGACTGGCTCGGTGATCGCCACCGCCTCTGAGCGCGAGCAGCGCATCCGCAAGGCGCTGGACGCGGCGACGCGAACCATTCCCAACGCATTTTGGCGCGAAGACAAGACACTGCTCGACACGGTGGTGAACTTGACCGAGTTTCCCTCGGTGGTTCTGGGCAGCTTCGATCCTGAATTTCTCTCGCTGGCCGATGAAGTACTGGTGACCGTGATGCGCGATCACCAGAAATATTTTGCGCTCGAAGATGCCGCAGGCAAACTGCTGCCGCATTTTCTCGCCGTGCTCAACACTTCTGGCGACCCCGATGGGCTCATCCGCCATGGCAATGAGCGGGTGCTGCGCGCCCGTTTCAATGATGCGCGCTTCTTCTGGAACACCGATCAGAAGATTCCTCTGCGCGATCGCGTGGACATGCTGAAGTCGGTGACCTTCCAGAAAGACCTGGGCAGCTACTACGACAAGACGCGTCGCGTGCAGAAGCTTAGCAGCCTGGTCTCTGAAGCGATACGGAATGGGGGCTCGCCGGTGCGTCCCGGCATCGCCTTCAAGGCTGCACTGCTTTGCAAGACCGACCTTACTACCGAACTGGTGAAGGAATTTACCGAACTGCAGGGCATCATCGGCGGCCTTTATGCCAAGGTCCAGACGCTCGATCCCATGCTTCCGCCGGCCACGGTGGAGGCGATTGGTGATGCCATCTACGATCATTACAAGCCGGAGTCGATGGACGACACCGTTCCGCGCAGTGCTGAAGGCGCGGTGCTCGCTATTGCCGACAAAGCCGATAGCATTGCCGGAATGTTCGCACTCGGCCTGCAGCCCACGGGCTCGAAAGATCCGTTTGCGCTGCGTCGCGCGGCCAACGGCATCGTGAAGATCATCGCCGAGCACAAGCTGCCGCTGCCGATCGCCAAGCTGTTCGCGGATGCGCGGGCGGAGTATGCCGGATCGGAGGCCGAGACGCGGTTCAAGCACGATTTCGAATTCGGGAGTGCAGTCGGGAATTTCATGCGCGAGCGCTTGGAGTTCTATCTGCGAGACGTGCGTGGCTTCGCTTATGATGTGGTCAATGCTGTGCTGGCCGCTGGAAGTGATGATGTGGTCGACGTGATTATGCGGGCCGAAGCCGTCAGTGAAGTGCGCGGCTCGGAAGATTTCGCGTCGATCTCCGTGGCATTCAAGCGAATCAAGAACATCCTGCGCCAGGCCCACGAAAGCAACAAAGCGATCGCCGATCAACTCGATTCCGCCGCGCTCACCGACGACACAGAGAAACAACTGGCGGCCGAGATTCCAGAAACCGCGGCTACCGTGCGCCAGCTTCGCGAACAGAAAAACTATGCAGATGCGCTGGCGCAGGTCAGCCGATTGCGGCAGCCAGTAGACGCCTTCTTCGACAAGGTGATGGTCATGGTCGACGACGAGCGCGTGCGTGCCAACCGGCTAGCGTTGTTGCGAGACTTGCTGAACGAATTTTCCACTATCGCCGACTTCAGCGAGATTGTGACCGAAGGCAAGACAGCTTAGCTGAAAGCGACAGAGATAGATTCAAATGAATTGTCATCACCAGCGTAGCGAGGGGTCTGCTTTTCTGGGCAGTGCAGGGAAGCAGATTCCTCGCGCCAAACCCAGGCGCTCGTTATGACAATTCACCAAGACGAAATGGTTTCTCTTAGGACTAATCACAATGGTGACTCGTTTGTGTCAGGGCACGGCTTCAGCCGTGCCGCAAGCTGACTGTCAGTGGCTCGGGCTTCAGCCCCTGCTACAGTTCGCCTAGCAGGGGCTAAAGCCCTGACGTTTTAGCGTTCTTTCGGCACGACTAGTCGTGCCCTGACACAAATCTGTTAAGGGCTGTCAAATGGCAGCATTTCGGAGGCTGAGAACAGATATACACAACCCAGATACTCCGTGTTCTCCGTGCCTCCGTGGTGAACAACAAACTTCATGCACGAACACGCAATGATGAATGGCAACATGTAAAGGACTCCCCATGAGCACTCCTACTACCGAGCTTGAAAATGCGGCCGCCAGTACCCACGCCGTGAAATACGTTTACTTCTTTGGCGACGGGCACGCCGAAGGTCACGGCAAGATGAAGGATGAGCTTGGCGGCAAAGGCGCCGGACTGGCCGAAATGACCAATGCCGGACTTCCCGTGCCCCCCGGCTTCACCATCCAGACCGAAGCCTGCCGCGAGTACATGAAGAGCAACGCGGTTTCTGCCGAAGTCAATCGCCAGATGGACGAGGCGCTGCGTCGGCTGGAACAACTGCAGGGACAAAAGCTGGGCGGAGCCGACAATCCGCTGCTGGTCAGCGTGCGCTCGGGTGCCAAGTTCTCCATGCCGGGCATGATGGATACCATCCTCAACCTCGGCTTGAACGACAAATCGGTCGCAGCCCTGGCCAAGCGCACCGGCAATCCGCGCTTCGCCTACGACTCCTATCGCCGCCTGATCCAGATGTTCGGCTCGGTCGTGCTCGACATTCCCAAGCACGCCTTTGAGGAAGTGTTCGATGGCAAGAAGAAGCAGAAGAAGGCCAAGCTCGATACCGACCTTGATGCCAAGGCGCTGCAGGAAGTCATTGCCGAATACAAGAAGGTGGTGCAGAAGCACACCAAGCGCGAGTTTCCGCAGGACCCGCACGAACAGCTGGTAATGGCACGCGACGCCGTCTTCCGTTCGTGGCTTAACGATCGCGCCAAGACCTATCGCCGCATCAACAATATCGACGACATCCTGGGCACCGCCGTCAACGTTCAGGCCATGGTCTACGGCAACCTGGGCGAGACCAGCGGTACGGGCGTGGGCTTCACCCGTAATCCCGCGACCGGAAACAACGAGTTCTACGGCGAATTTCTGATGAACGCGCAAGGCGAAGACGTGGTGGCCGGCATTCGCACGCCGGTACACATTTCCGAACTCGAGAAGATCATGCCCGATGTCTACAACCAGTTGCGCGAAATCACCACGCGCCTGGAGAAGCACTATCGCGACCTGCAGGACTTCGAGTTCACCATCCAGGATGGCCGGTTGTACATGCTGCAAACGCGCAACGGCAAGCGGACTGGACGCGCCGCAGTTCGCGTCGCCATCCAGATGGTGGAAGAAGAGCTGATCACGAAGGAGGAAGCGATTTTCCGCGTCGAACCTAACCAACTCTACGACTTCCTGGTCCCCAGCCTTAACGAAAAGGGAAAAGACATCGAAGTTCTTTCGACCGGCTTGCCGGCTTCACCGGGTGCAGCCGTTGGGCAAATTGTTTTCACCGCAGAAGACGCGGTGGAGAAGTTCAGCAAGGACAAGGGCGCGAAGCTGATCCTGGTGCGCGGCGAAACCACGCCGGAAGACATCGCGGGCATGGAAGTTGCTGCCGGCATTCTCACTTCGCGTGGAGGCATGACCAGCCACGCCGCCGTCGTAACCCGCGGCATGGGCAAGTGCTGCGTCGCCGGAGCCGGCGATATCGAAGTCGATGAGAAGGCTCGGGTGATTCGCGTCCACGGCAAGACATTGAAAGAAGGTGACTGGATCTCGCTCGACGGAACGACGGGCCGCGTCATCAACGGCAAGCTCAATACTGTCGCCGCTCGCCCCGACGATCCCGAACTCCTGAAGCTAATGGGATGGGCCGAGCCCTTCCGCCGCATGGGAGTTCGCGCCAATGCCGACATTCCCCGCGACGCTCTGCAGGCGCGGGCGTTTGGTGCAGAAGGCATCGGACTGTGCCGCACCGAGCACATGTTCTTTGCCGAAGACCGGCTGCCGCACATGCGCGCCATGATCCTGGCGAACAACGAGAAAGATCGCCGCACCGCGTTGCGCAAGCTGCTGCCTTATCAGCGCAACGATTTTGTCGGCATCTTCCGCTCCATGGACGGATTTCCGGTAACGATCCGCACCCTCGATCCACCGCTGCACGAATTCCTGCCCCGGCGCGAAGAACTGATGGTCGACATCGCCAAACTTGAACTCACCAAACCAAAATCGCCCAAGCTGAAAGAACTGCGCACCCTGTTAAACCGGGTCGAGCAGTTGCATGAAGTGAATCCCATGCTCGGCTTGCGCGGATGCCGGCTAGGCATCACCTATCCCGAAATCACCGAGATGCAGGTGCGTGCCATCTTCGAGGCCGCGGTCAAGGTCGCGAAAGAAGGCGTCAAGGTCAAACCTGAAGTCATGATTCCGCTCACCAGCGGTCTGAAAGAGATGGCCAATCAGGCGGCCATCGTTCGCCGCGTAGCCGAAGAGGTGTTCGCCGAGAAAGAGCAGAGGGTCGAGTACCTGGTCGGCACGATGATTGAACTGCCGCGCGCGGCTTTGGTGGCGGACGAGATAGCCAAGGAAGCTGAGTTCTTCAGCTTCGGCACCAACGATCTGACGCAGACCACATTTGGCTTCTCGCGCGACGATGTCGGCAAGATCCTGACAGCGTACCTGGCTGAAGGCATTCTGAAGCAAGACCCCTTTGCAGTGCTGGATCGGGAGGGCGTTGGCCAGCTGATCAAGATCGCGGTGGAAAAAGGTCGCGCCGCTCGTCCCACCATCAAGATCGGCATCTGCGGCGAACACGGCGGCGAACCGTCGTCGGTCGAGTTCTGCGCGCAGCTTGGGTTCAATTATGTGTCGTGCTCGCCGTTCCGAGTTCTCACGGCACGACTAGCCGCAGCCCAGGCAGGCGCCAGCGCCGAATTGAAGATGGAAGGCGGGCGGACAAAGTAGCGTGAGTCACCGGCAGTTAGTTGCCAGCGAGGGCTCGGTCATGGCCGGGCCTTTGCTTCTTACATCGTCGCGATCCATCCTGGCCCAGACGAATCCCCAGCGGCATGCTTGAGGTTCCGGACTAGATTTCTCCCAGCTCCGCGCGAACCTGCTCGAGTGCCATCTCGCACTCTACTAATTGCCGGCGCAGGGACGATTTACTGCACGGCCCCGAGACGGTGTTCAAGCTGGCCTCGTAGCCCGCGATTCGCTGCTCTAATAAGGTTTTTCGAGCCGTCAAGTCGTCAAGGTTAACTTTTGCGTTTGTCATAGCCATAGCTTACACAAACCGAAACTGTGTGTCAGTGCGCTGGACGGCTTTCGAGAAGATGATTCGCTGCTTAAGACGGAGCCGCGAATCCACTCTCCGTCAGGCGGAAACCTATGCCGTGTCGTAAGCCGCTCGTCGAATCGTTAACTAGACTCCATCTCATAAGTCCGAAACGCTTCCACCCCGAGTAGCCTCAGGGGCTGAAGCCCGACATTCAAACGACTCGTACGGCACGGCTGAAGCCGTGCCCTTTCAAACCCGATTTATGAGATAGCTTCTAGCAACTGACCAACTGACTACCGGCAACTGGCCACTGACAACTGTTTTATTGCGTTTGTTGCAGCTTGGCAATCAGTTTCTGTGCCAGGTTTGCCTCTGATTCTGACCACAGGACGCGTCCGCTGACGGCGCAGTTCTTCTCGACCGCGGCGGAGAAGGCCACCAGTTTGGCAATGTTGGCGCGCATGTGATTCTCGATTGCCGGGGAGACGTGCGGTCCTTCGTAGACGAACGAGGAGTCGAGTCCAAAGTCGACCTCGATGTGGCCGTCGTCGGTGTAAATCCCTTCGTCAAATTGCAGGCCGTGGACCAGGAAGCGGACTGCGACCGGACGCTGCACCCAAGTCTCGCCCTGCGCGTCGTCGTTTGGAACCGAGATGTCCCAAAACGCCTCGAAGACAAAAGCGAAGTCGTCATGGGCGAACTCGCTGGCCACATCGGCGGCTTCTTCCGGCGAGATGCCGGGATTAAAACGGCGCTCCAGCACCGTCGGCTCCGACCAAGCCACGGGATGCACCGAGAGATAGGTGATACCTTCATGCAACGCCGAGAAGGGGAACTGCCGCAAGACCCCGACCGTGCGCGGCATCATCTCGCCTTCGCGGAAGGTCGGGAACCAGATGCTGAGATAGAGCGAGTCGGCCATCGCGATATTGTAACGCGAAGCTTGGGTAGTACGGCTTCCTTGATGTTCTCAAGGGCCTCATTCTCGTCCTGGCCTTGAGAAACACAGCCGGGAAGAGCGGGGCACTCCGCCACGATCCAACCGTCTTCGGCGGCTTCCAGTGAGACGTGAAAAAGCATCGTTCACCTCCACACCATATTAACTTACTACGGTTCGATCGCCATTTTCGGTCTCACCCCGCTGTGGGGGACAGGAGCACGGGTTGACCAGAGCTGGCCGGCCAAAGACAGAGACAGTCGAGCCGTCTCGACACAGCAATCTGGCTACGCGCTCAGCCGCTTCTTGGCCTTGATCTCCTCCAGCAGCGTGTCGATCTTCTGCTCGCGCTCCAGGGCGTCGAGTCTCCCATCAACGTCGTCGCCCATGATCTCGCCCTTGGCCCGGCCCAACGCTTCCTCGCGGGCGACTTTAGTACGCATACGCTCGAAGGTGCGGTGTTCGCCGCCAGGCGTTAGTTGAGCATCGGCCGCGCGGCTCACGGCCCGCGAGCGGCGATGCTGCGCGATCAGCAGGTCGGCCTTGCCTTTCGCCTCAGAGAGCTTCAACTCCAGCCTCTTCAGCGCCGATTTCAATGACTCGACCTGGATCTGCTGGTCGGCAATCTGCTGATCGAAACTGTCGGTCAGTTGCTGAAAGCTCATGGCGCGTTCCAGCGCAGCGCGCGCCAGTTCATCATCTTTCTTGTCCACGGCCAACTCCGCCTTGCGCATCCAATTGGAATGCTTCTCCGCGTTCTCGTTCTTCTTCTTCTCCAGCAGATGGAGGTCAGCCAGCGCGATGGCCACTTGCGTCTTCACCTGTATGAACTGGTTTTCCATGTCGAGGATCACCTGCTTCAACATCTTCTCCGGATTCTCGGCTTTGTCCACCAGGTCATTCAGGTTTGCCCGAACCAGGGTTGCTACACGATCGAGTAATGCCATAACGGACTCCTTATAAGCTGTCAGCCTTCAGCTGTCAGCCCTCAACTTAACTTCGCTAATCGCTTTCGTCCTTCGCCGGAAAGCAAGACAAGCTGTTCTCCGGCAAAGGGACAAAGAACTCTTCTTCGCTAGAACTGCTCGCCGCGAACCGCAGCCAACAGGAAGGCGACGAGCAAGCCTCCCACGGCGCCTATCAGAACTGCGATGTCGTAATGCGTGATGAAGCGCACCATCACGCCCAGCAACGTGCCGATCAATCCAAAATTCACCAGGAACCGCGTACTGTCGTTTTCGGAGTACATAAGCAATCCTGTAAAGTGCGGAGCGAGAGCGCCGCGCAATCGGGGCTAAAGCCCCCGTTTTTGTGGCCCGGGTGCGGCACGGCTAAAGCCGTGCCCCTTCAAAGCCGTGCCCCTTCAAACCCGTTCTGGTATCTTGCACCCGGATTTTGGTTCGTATCGGGGCGCCTGCACGCTTGCCTAAAGGCCAGCTCCACCGAACCAGTCACTGGCCTGCGCCCGCGGCTTTCGCTTTGCCTTCTTCATCGGCCGGCGGAAGCTGATCAGGCCTGGGCGACTTGTCGCCGATGGTCCTGATCTTGCCCAGCAGGTCCGACATCTTCATGCCCGAGAGCGCCTCGAACAATGCTGGCACTTGCGCCGCCATCTCGGTAATGTCGCCGGTGATCTTATGCATGCCGGCGGAACTGCCGTTACCGGTTGAGACGATGGTGATCTTGTCGATATTCGACAGCGGGCTGGCCAGTGCTTTGACCACCTCCGGCAATCCAGTCAGCAGCTTGTCCATGACCGCGGCCTGGTTGTACTCCTGAAAGGCCCCGGCCTTGAGGTTCATGGCGCGGGCTTCGGCGTCGCCCTTCTTAAAGATGATTTCCGCTTCGGCTTCGCCCTGGGCGCGGATGGCGCTGGCGCGGCCCTCGGCTTCGATCATCGTTCTCGACCGCTCGGCGTTAGCCAGCGTCTCGATGCGCTGACGCTCGATCTCGGCACCCTTCAGCACAGTGGCGATGAGCTCTTTCTCGCGGCGCAGGATTTCGGCCTCTTGCACCTTTACCTGCTGTTCTTTCTCCACCTGCTGCACCTTCACTGACTCGACGATGACCTGCTGCTGCATCACGTTGGTCTGGATCTCGTAGGCTTTGTCAGCTTGGGCCTGTTGGCGCTTCACCAGTTCCGTGTAGGTTGCCCGCTTCACTTCCAGATCGCGTTGTGCTTCAGCCTGTCGTGCCAGGGAAGCAGTTTCAGCTGCGACGCGCTCCTGGTCAGCCTGCGCCTTGGCGGTCGCCGATTCGCGTAGCGCGATAGCGCGTTTAATTGCGGTGTCGCGGTCGGCCTCGGCAGTGGCTACGTCGGCATCGCGCTTAATGCGGGCAATATCGGGACGGCCCATGTTGGTGATGTACTCGTTCTTATCGCGGACTTCCTTGATGGTGAACGAGATCACTTCCAGGCCCATCTTGTTTATGTCGTCGGCGCAAGTGGTGCGCATGCGGTCGGCAACCATCTCCGGCTGCTTCACGATCTCTTCCACCGTGAGTTGGCCGATGATGCCGCGCAAGTGACCTTCCATCACCAGGCGGATCAGCGCCTCGCGGTCCGGCGGCGTCTTCGTCAGAAACTGCTCGGCAGCCGTCATGATCGATTCAGGATCGGACTTGACCTTGATCTGCGCCACTGCTTCCACCGTGACCGCGACACCTTGTCGGGTGTAAAGATCTTGTTGTGGCGCCACATCGAACGACATCAGCTCCAGCGAGAGTTCGCGGCAGTTCTCAACCATCGGCAGAATGATGGTGCCGTGTCCCTTGATAATGCGCGGCCCCCGGATGCCGTATACCACCAGGGCTTCGTTAGGGCCGGCTTTGCGATAAAGCTTGGTGAAGAACGCCATCAGCAAAACTGTGGCGATAACGACTGACCACACGACGATCAAGGCGTCGGTTGGAATGTGAAAACCCATATGCCTCCTTAAGGCGAGCCATTGACGTTCCCGTTAGCTCGCAGTTACTGCAAGAAACCTTTCGAACGAACCCGCAGCCTGGCAGCACAGCCACCCCATCTATGGCTTCTCTCCGGCCAAGTCCTCATATTTCCTCACGTAGGCAATACCGCGTTCATAGCGGGTGATAACAACCTCGGTTTCGCGCGAGAGTGCTTCGCCACTTTCGCTGCGAGCACCGCAAACCTGGCGTGTGCCGTCCAATGAAAAGCTGATTTCGCCGGTACCGCCCTCGCGAATCGAACTGATGACCCGGCCCAGCGCGCCCACCCGCTCATAGTCAGCCGGGTCAAGCTCGCGGGAGTGGGCCAGTAGGACCTTGGCGATGAACAGGAAGACCACGCTCGCTCCCGTCAGTCCGAGGACGACGGAGACTACCAGGACAAGAGTGACTACCCAGGTCGAATAACGTGTCAGCAGATAGCCGGCCCCGCCGAACCAGGCGAGAAACGCCGTGATGGTGGCGAAGTTGAAGAATGGCATGTCCGCGCTGTTCGATGTGCCGGCATGTCCGCTCCCGCCGGCGTGGGGCGCGGCTACGTGCCCGCTATGCGGCACGTGAAGATGCACATGCGGCAGATGCCAGCTTCCGCCGACGAACGACAACACGCTCAGCGTTACTCCCACCAGAAAGCACACGAGATAGAAGATTGCCCACGTCATAATCTTGCCCCCGCCGACTTCTTGCCGTCGTGGCCGCGATGCGAAGACGCCGCCAGACCCGGCTTCAGAACTTCCGCCAGGCGCTCCACCAGTTCCGGCGTTTCCAGAATGGCGCCCAGCAGCACCAGGCACTTGCGGGTGTCACGATGCTTGGCCACTTGCAGCAAGGCATAACTCAACTCGGGATCGTGCGTGAACTGCTCGGCTCCATTGACCAGCCATAGGTCAAGACGGTCCTCGGTGGCGCGCAAGTCGCTGGTCAGCTCAGTGTGATAACCCTCGGGATCGTCGACCAGGTAACCGGGATGCACCTTGAAGAAGCGCGCCAGCAACATGCGCGAGGCGTTGGTCAGGTGCGGCCGCGCTCCGCTCTCGATCTGCGACAGGTACGACTGGCTCAGGCCGCGCCCGGTTTCCTTTTTGAGCGCGCGGACCAGGTCCTGCTGGGTCATCTCGCGGTCCATGCCGCGGAGGGTGCCCTCGACCAGGCGGAGGTAACGTAATTTCTCGCCGAGTTTCATATTACAATTTGCAATTATGCTATTGCAATCTGTAATTGTCAAGAACTGGATTTGGCGCGGAATGAAGGAGATGCGGGGAGGCAGCCGTCAGCCATCCGCCGAATGTCCTTGAAGCATAAGTGTGAGAAGGATGTGGTCGAACCAGACGCTGAAGGATTCAGGACGCGGATTGAGAGCCGTGGCTGACAACTGACGGCTGACAGCGGATGGCTGAAAGCTTCTTCACGCCTTCAGCCGGCTCGCGTATTTCTCGCGGATCTTCTGCACCTTAGGTGCGACCACGAACATGCAGTACGGCTGCATGGGATTGTTGGCGAGATAGTCCTGGTGATAATCCTCGGCGACGTAAAACGTGGAAGCGGGCTCGACGGCGGTGACGATGGGACCGGAAAAAACCTTGTCGCGCGTCAGTTCGGCAATGACTTCCTGCGTCGCCTTTTTCTGCGCTTCGTCGCGGTAAAAGATCACCGAGCGATATTGCTCGCCGACGTCACTACCTTGGCGGTTGAGCGTGGTAGGATCGTGCAGCGTGAAGAAGACGTGCAGCAGATCGCTGAACGTGATCACCGACGGATCGAAGGTGACTTCGGCGACTTCGACGTGCCCGGTCGTGCCGGAACAAACTTGCTGATAGGTGGGATTGGCAGCCCGCCCGCCCATGTAACCGGAGCGGACGGCTTCCACGCCCTGGAGCTGCTTGATGGCGGCTTCCACGCACCAGAAGCATCCGCCGCCGAGGATTGCGGTTTCATTTGTAGGCATATCGATAGGATGCGCGAGGGGGGCGTTTGTTGCAAGCGGGCGGGGAGCCGTACGCAACCAACCGGCGGGCAACTGAGGCGCCTATTGGACGCCGGTACTCTTTCTAAAGTGGTTAGCTGGCGATTTTCGCGCACTTGCAGATACCGGCCGGCGGGCGACGTCCGCCCGTAGAGGGGTTCGGCTAAATCGACTGTCTGTGCGTTCGCTCACAACCGGGCAGTGACCGCCGTCACCGCTTCGCTGGTCGAAGTATTTGTACATTGGATATAGGCGAAAGAGCTTAGGACCTGGCGGTATTCGAACGAGGTATGCCGGGGACAGCGGTTTCGCCGAGACTGCCGGATGGTGAGAGCGGCAGCAAGCACATCAAAAGGGAGATCGCAATCATGGCATACGTCATCACTGATACCTGTACCAAAGATGAACTCTGCGTCGAAGCCTGTCCGACCGACTGCATTCACCCCAAGAAAGATGAAGAGAGTTTCGAGGCCGCGCCCCAGCTTTATGTCGATCCTGAAGGTTGCATCGATTGTGGCGCCTGCGTTCCGGTTTGCCCCAGCAATTCGATGTTTCTGGTGGACGAGGTTCCCGCCGACAAGCAGGAATTCATCGCCAAGAACGCCGACCACTACGCCAAATAACTTGGGCGACGAATGTTGTCGACTACCGGCTGCCTAGCCCCCGTGGCCACGCAGTTGCGGCGCCTGGTGACCTGTGCCGCGAAGTCGACAAGCGCTACATCGCCGGATCGTGGGTTGACACCGGTTCAGGGTAGCGCTCACTGCTCGAAAGACAAAGGGCACAGTTCCACTCTGTGCCTTTTTCCTTCGCCTTAATTGATTTCTGCTTCAACCCCAGACTCCGGATTCGCATCCCATAGGATATGCACGCAAGATCGATTTTGCTGGCGCTTGTCATCAGTGCAATTCCAATCGGCTTTACCGCCTGCAATTCCCAACCATCTAGTCCGGATCAGGTGCGAGCCAAGACCGCGCAAGCCACGGCGGAGCTCAAGCAAGACGCACAGGCTGTAGCTCAGGGCGTGCGCGAAGGGCTGAGCCGTCCCAGTCCGGACAAGCCGCTCAACTTGAACTCCGCGTCGAAAGCCCAGTTAATGGGCCTTCCTGGAATGGACGACGCCGCCGCGGACCGCGTGATCGCAGGCCGGCCTTATTCCAGCGAGCACCAACTGCTGGAGCGGCGGACCATCTCCCGCGAGGAATATACCAAGATCGCCGACAGCGTCACCGTCACCAAGTGAAGGGCGAGGGATTAAAGTCCGGCGTACGGTTGGTGAATTCCGCAAGTTCTGGCGGTCCCCGAAGGCTAACGAACTGCAGGTTATATTCCCTGCCAACGGGAGGAACCACCGACCCGGGTTGCAGGTACAACGTTATGGGGTTCGGAGATCTCAATGATAGTGTTCTTGGATCCATTGCGAACAGCGGTACTTCAACAAGGCCAGCGCCCAAGCTCCCTGGATGGTCGTATGGCCGGGATAAACCGTGCCAAACTCGGCTACTCCGCGACACCATCCATACCAGCAATAGTTCCATGAGCCATCGGCATTTTGATTGTCGAGAATACGTTCAATCCAGCGGCCCCGAACCAAGCCAGCCTGACCGGCGGCAATCATAAAGGCGTTGCGCTGCACGTAAGCATCGGTGACCCGGAAATCGTAAGTCTGGTCTCGGGCTTCCTTCTGGCAAAGCCGACGGAGCGTGTCGTCAACTCGCGGGCTGTCGCCATTGAAATCGCGATACATGATCAGTCCCAGCACCTGATGATGCCGGGCCCCCCAGTTGTACTTGGTGAGCGAGAACAAGTCTGCCAAGTCGTCTGGCGATAGGTAAACGTTGTTGGGGTCGATGGCATAAGCAAACCAGCGCTGGTCGAAACCCTCGCGGCGCAACTCGTAGGTTGCCATAAATGGCAGCCGAGCATGGGGGTCGGCGAACCGCATCCAGAAGGGAGTGAGTGGATTGTCCGCATAGCGAGCGTTCAGGGTTTCCTTATTGGCGGCGAGCACGGAACGCAGGCGAGGATCGCCGGTCATCTTTTCGATATCGGCGACCATGTACATGAGCGGCGGATTGGTGCCTGAGACCTCCGGATGGGCGGCAATCCAGGCAATGGCCTGGTCGAGCTCGCGGTCCAGTTGCGCATCGAATGCCGCCCGCGAACGGTGAATGAGCGAGAAATTATTGTTGAACAGGGCGAACCCGACGATTAGCACAAACGCCGCCATCGCAACTGCCATCCCGCGCAAAAAGCGGTGCACCAGGACCCGCGCTCCAGGTTGCGGCGCGCCGGCGGCAATGGTGCCGGAGGCGGCATCTCGGCCCGAGATCAGCCGGCACTGTGAAATCAAGAACACTGCGAGTATCACTAGTTGCGGATCGATGGCGTGCCGGTACCGCGGTGTCGGAAACGTAAAGTAGTAAATCAGTGGATAAAACGCCACCAGCGTGGCGAACAGAAAAACGCCATGCACGCGCCGTTTGGCGGCCAGCCAGAGTCCCCCGATCGCCAGGAGCGACGACGTCAGGAAGAGCAGGTTTTTCGCTTGCTCCAGCCCCTTGCGAGGCAACCCGGCCCAAAAGAAAAGGAACCGGCGGAAGCTCAGCGTCAGAAACGTCTTCGGATTTTGACCGATCCATTCTCTGGCCAGGCGAGCTTGCTCGGCGTCGAACGCCGCTTCGCCCATGTGCTTGTATTGCGCATAGAGAACGCCATTGTTGCCGGGGTGGTAGGCCATAATCCACCCTCCATCGGCCTGCGGATTGTTGCCGCTGCGGAGCTCCACGCCGAGGTCGCCGCGGACGAAGATCAGCTTGCCGAACTCCGAGTAATTGCGCACCAGCCAGGGCGTCAGTACTGCCCAAAAGACCACCGCGCTAAATACCACCGGCACTAGGAAGCGCTTGCCGCGACGGTGCAACTGGTAAGCGAGCCAGCATCCGGAGAAAGGAAGCCACGCAATCGTGGAAGTATTGGTCAGCCCGACAAGGCCCCACAGCAGTCCATAGCTGAACCATGAAGAGAGGCGATTGTCGGCTTCCATCTCCAGCGTGAGCAGGAATAGCAGGCTGAGCAGAAACGCCGACAGGCTGGTTTCCCAAATCCAGCTTACGGACCAGTAGATGCTGTAGGGCAACACCGCCCAAACCCATCCTGACCAGACCGCAACGCTCTCGGTGAAGACGCGGCGTGCAATGCGATAAACGGTCCAACTGGTGAGCGCGGCAAAGACGCTGTTGAACAGCAGCATGGTGAGAGCGGCGCCGGTCGAAAAAATACCGAAGGCGCGAAACGCCAGCGAAATCAGCCAGGGATAGAGTGGAGCAGTCCAGGCGGAAGGGCCGGTGTCGCCGCCAAATGGAGAGCTAAAGCCGCGGCCGCTGGCAAGGGAATAGGCAAGATTGGCCATTTCCCAGGTGGACCAGTGGGCGGCGCTAAAGCAATACGTGTGCGCGATGAGAATGTAGAGTACTCGCGCTACCAACCCGACTAACACCATCCAACTCGGCGAGTAAAAGAAACGAATTTTTCGGTTAGCTCCCAACCGCCCCAAACTAGATGTCATCGAGGGTCCCGTCATTTATTGTTCAGCCTGATTATTGTTCAGCCTGATCGCACATCTTCAACCGTTGCTACCGGATGACGATGGGTAAATCGCCGCTTTGGCCGCCGCTTGGTTCCGTCGTAGAGACGCCCAAGCGGAAGCTCAGGCACGCCGGACAATGGGAGCGGAAACGGAGCATCCCGGCCCACCGGTTGCGCGACCGAGCGACCATATTACTAGACCGCATGACATAAATCGCCGTCGGTCCGGTTTGTATCAGGGCAGGACTTGCAGAGGCCGCGAAAAAAATCATTAAAGCGGATTCCTCGCGGGCTGAAGCCCAAGAGAAATGACAAAATTAAAGAACTTATACGGCGTACCTAACAGCCCGTGGTGCAATGCCCCCGCTTCTCAATATCGCAACATGCGGCCCTGCTGTTTGAATGAGTTACGACGCGGTTTGGCGAGTTTCACACTTTTGCCACGGGCTGCTAAAGGTGCGCCTCTTCAAAACCGAATAGACCACGGCTAAATGCAAAGGCCAATCGATGTTCCGATTGGCCCTTGGAGGGTTGACCCTTTCCTATCCCGCCTCGCATGGAGTCAGAATTTCGACGCGGGGTCACTCGCTTGCTCAAGCAGCAGGCCGTTATGGAAAGATGCGACCAGCAGGCGACCTTGGTAATTCTGGGCGGTACGGATTGAGACCCCGGCTTCGGGTGTGCTTTGCCAGCTCTGTCCGCCATCCTTGCTCTGGAACACGGCATGCGAATGCAGCGCCGTAGCCAGCAGCCGCTGGCCGCTGGAGTCGTAATAAACCGCCAGAACATCGCTCTTGGGAAGGCCGCCCAGCATATATTGCCAGGTCTGTCCTCCGTCGGCGGAGCGCAGCGCGCCCTGAGCAGTGCCCAGCCAAAGTGCTCCGGGTGTCGACGTCAGGCTGTAAACTCCGCTCACATATTTCGGCAGCGCCACGCTAGTCCACGTCTTGCCTCCGTCGCGTGAGAGGTAGGCGCCCTTGAGGCCGGCCAGCGTCACCGTCCCGTCATCGTAGCTGTTGACGACACTGAACTCTTGCTCTTCCTCGACCGGCTGGACGTACCACCGTTCTCCCTGGTCCACGCTGATGAACAGACCGTCATCGGTGGCAGCAAACCAGGCCTTCTCGCCTAGCTGCAGCGATCGCACCCGCGGTGCATTGGCGACGGGAATCACTGCCTCAGCCGCGACCTTTGTCTTAGCAACGGCAGCTTTACGCTTACTGGCCGCACCCGCTTTAGAGGACTTCCCCTTGGAGACCGCGGTTGAAGGCCCCGCTTCCGCCGCCTTCGGCTGCTCTTCCGGCACGGGCCCCCGAATCATCTTCATTGGCATCCAGGAGCCGCCTACGGATGCCAGCTGGAAGATACCGTGATTGGTGCCCGCCAACAGCGCTCCGTTCTCCGCCTGTTGCAGGCTTAGGATGTCGCGCCCCGCCAGTCCGCGGCTGGATTGCCGCCAGCTCTTGCCGGCATCGTCGGACAGGAACAAGCCGCCCTGCTCCTTGTCATTGGCCACTCCCACATAGAGCCGGTTCGGGTCCTTGCGGTCCACCACCACGGCGCCAACCACGCGATGGGAGAATCCCTGGTTCGAGGTGGTGTAGTGCGCAAAACCGTCGTTGCTAACCAGCACTCCCCGCAGGTCGGTCGCCACCAGCACACGATTCGAGTTGCGAGGATCGATCAGAACATCATTGACGATGACATCAGGTGAGGAAACCAACGCCCACTTGGTACCGCCGTCCACTGTCTTCCAAAGGCCGCCGGTGGTGCCGGCGTAAACAATCGACGGACGCTGCGGATCCTGCTTCAGTACACGGGTGCGAATTGCGGAATGGGGCAGTCCCTGTACCCGGTGAAACACCTCGGCGCCATTGTCGCTCTTGTAGATGCCCGAGCAGGCACTGGCATAAACCCGCGATGGGACCTTGGGATCGACAATGATGCTGAACACATCGGAATCGTCCAGGATGCCTTCCTTGAGGTTGTGCCAGGTTGCGCCTCCGTCCGTGGTCTTCCACGGCAGGTGGCGCGTGCCGGCATAAATAGTCTCGGGATTTTGGGGATCGATGGCGACAGAAACAAAATTTCTCAGCGAAGAATGGTTCTCGATGGCCATGTGGTTCTCCGGCGAGATACGCTCCCAGGTCGCGCCCCCGTCACGGGTGCGAAACACTCCATCCAGGGCGCCAATCACCAGGGTGTTGTGGTCGCTGGGCGCCATGGCCAGGGCGCGGATCGACTTGCCGTGTACCCCCATTAGCTCGCGCCAGGTACGGCCCCCGTCATCAGAGCGGAAGACCCCGCCGGCATCGTCGTTGAACAGTCCCCAAGCCGCCGCATACACAATTGCCGGGTTGGTGGGGTCGAAGACGATGTGGTCGAAAACGTAGTCGTCACCCGGGCCGAGATGAGCAAAAATCGTCCACGAATTTCCTCCATCTTGCGACAGGAAAAGTTGTCCGGCACTGGTTCCCAACAGGATGCGGTTGGGATCGCCGGGATCGTAGGCCAGGCTGCGCACGTTGCCGCCTTCCGGCCCGATCAATTGCCAGTCGGACGCTGACGCACCAGGGTTGAACAGCATCCCGACGCAGAGAAATAACGTTGCAACAAATCCTGCTGTACTACGCATAAAGAAAGGCCCCGTGTGAGTTGCTTTGTGGAGGTGGAATGAGAGAGCAGCCTCTTAGGAATGATAACTCGCGGTACCCCGGCGCACACATCTCAATACGCAGGCAAAACAATCTTAAGCGCTCGGCGGAGAACGCGTCGGCTGGCCCAGAAAAAGCCGGCAAGAGGCGTGCCTCTCACCGGCTTGAGTCGAGCTACGTCCCCTCAGCTACTGCTGTGGAGCCGCAGCGGGAGCCGCTGCAGGCGCTGCAGGCGCTGCTTTGGCCTTGTGGTGGCTCTTCTTGGTGGGCCCAGACGAGGCACGCGACTGCGGCTGCACCTGGGTTTCGTCAACCACGGTACCTTCTTCCAATTGCCCACCGCACAGGGTGCCTTCGGGGACAAAGTAGAAGTGAGTGGCCTGACCCTTGACATCGCCCTGACGAGGCGTAACGCGGCTGGCGTCAACCTTGTTGGGACCGTCGGTGGTCAGGTAGTACTTGACGTTAACGGAGCGCTGCGCGCCCAACGTCTGCACGTTGACGGACTCTTCCTGGTTGGTGTAGCCCACGATGTCCAGCTTGCCATTGGGCATCTGCTGCAACCGCAGAGAGAGTTTGTCCAGCGTGTCCTTGCAGTCGTTGTCCACGCGCCACGGTTTCTTGGGGTTCTTCTCGAAGGTGCACTCGCCCCAATCCTCGATCGTGGTGCATGACTTCACGCCAGGCACGTTGATGCTGGCTGAGCAACTGGCAGACAGATTGGCGTGTGCGTCAGTCGCCGTACCCGATGCGGTTATGGTGTTGCCTGCGTCCGCATTGGTCGCGGTTACCGTGACTGAGGTGCCGCTGCCGCTCATGGTGCCGCCACTATTCGTCCAGCTATAAGTCAACGGCCATCCCTGAGGATCGCTCGCCGTCATGGTGATAGTCGCGGTCTCGCCAATCGCAATGGTGGTGAGAGTCGCCGAGCAGCTTACGACTGGAGGTTGCGGCTGCTTGATAGTGAAACTAGCCGAGCAGGTCGCGGTGTTGTTCTTCTTCTCTTTGGGATCGGCGATGGTCGCAGTGGCGGAGTAGCTTCCCGGCGCCAAGCCAGTGGTGTCAATCTTGGTGCTCTGAGCATTGGTGGCCGATGGCTTGCCGCCTGTCGCGGTCCAGGCATAGGTCAGGGTGTGCTTCGGCTTGAAGTTGGCGCCAGTGCCGGTGACGGTCACTGGGTCGCCAGACCAAACCTCAGCCGGGGACGCTGAACAGCTCGCGGTTACCGGTACCGGCGGCGCGCCGCCGAACATGAATTCTATTCCGCCAAAATAGCGGAAGTTGTTCTGGTTGGCCGTGTAGTTGGCAACGTGATTGGCGGTGAAGCGAGTGAAGAGGTAATCCGCTTCGACCGGCCGGATGGCGAAATGTCTGGACACGCGAAGATCAATACCGCCGCCAAACGCCATGGCAAATCCGTTGTTGTCTCCGCTGCCTGAGAGACATCCAACCTCCAACCTGCAGATGTTTCCATAGAGATTGGTATGTGCGGCCCCAAACAGGGCCTCTGCAAACGGCTGAAACACCCCAGTGTGTTTCTTGATCTGGGGACCAAACATATAGGTGAAGACGTTGCCCTTCAGGTTTCCCAAGAATTGCCCGTTTTGAGACACCCTCAGGCCACTTCCCTGGGTGTAACCCATGAGATCGGCTTTAATGCCGAAGTAGTTGCCGAAGTTGAAGTCAATCTGGCCGCCACCACCGAAGACGTTGAAGCTGGTGATAGGGTTCAGGTTGGGGTGCACGTTAATCATCGAAAAACCAAGCGGAATTTCCACCGTGGGCACATCCTGCGCCCAAGCTGTCAATCCCAACGCTAACGTTAATCCTATGCACAACAGAAACGCTTTCTTCATGAATCTCATCCCCTCATTTACTTGAATTTAAGGACGACTGCGGCTCACCGCTACATCGCAATGTCACATTCCCGGGATCGTTTTCGTTTGGCGCCGCCACGGCGCTCAATCTTGAGAAGTGCGGTAACGCTTTAACGCTTTAATGATATTTTGGCAAAGAGGCGAGCGTTACACAATTGAAATTGTAAGGGAACCAGATAGCGCTGGATACTGCCAAAACTACTAGGGGTCTCTATGAGAAAGTGTAATGATGGCGCGGGGATCGGCGTCAGCTCAGACGGAGATATTGGCTCAGTGTCCAGCATTCCGAGTAATTCCCGGCAATCGGGAAACCAGGTCAATGGCAGGGCAGACTGCAAAATTGACATGGCGTTGTCCGCACTGGGGCTGATCACGGTCTTGGCGAGGGAGCGGGAGGCCAAGCGTAGCCGGACTACCCGGTCGCCGGTTGGCTCGGCTACTGCGCGGGGAAGAAGTGCATGGCCCCGTCGGGCTGGCGCTATCTGGACGTGAACTATCGTACCAACCCATCCAGGCTTTTCGTTTACCATGCTGACCCGAGCGGCGCGCCGCCGGGAGTAACCATCAGCCTGAAGTAAGCCGCGCCCGATGTTCGCAGCGCGATCGCGGCCTGTTGTTGGTCTCGATTCAGTAACTCCTACTTTGTGGCATATAGCCGCCAAGGACCGCTTTAGCGATTTTTCTTCGCGGATGGATGCCGTCGGTCCTATACTTCGGCTAGCTCTGGTGGTGACGACCGGATTCCGGCCGATGGAAAAGCTAACGGACGAATGCATTTCGCCGCTGCACGGGCAGCAAGCCTTCCGCGTCATGTTTGAGCAGGCCGGTTTCGGCGTGGCCCAGGTGTCGCTGGATGGACAGTGGCTGGCGGTAAACCAAGCGCTGTGCAACATACTCGGATATTCGCGCCAGGAATTACTCTCCAGAAGCTTGCCGCAGCTGACCCGCTTTGATGATGTCGAAACCGAACTGGGTGATTGCCGCCGTCTACTAGACAGCCATATTCAAAGTTTTTCGAGTGAGAAAAGGCATCTCCGGGGCGATGGGCGGGTGGCCTGGCTCAAGGCGACCATAACGCTGGTTCGCGACCATGTTTCCGGTGGTCCTGCCAGCTATCTGGCGGTGGTCGAAGACCTCACGCCGCACAAGAAGCAGGTCCAGCAAGTCCGGGTTGATGGCGATAAGCGTTTCCGGGTCCTGGCCGACAGTATCAGCGAGGTGTTCTTCACGCTCGATAGAGAATTGAGATGCACTTATTGGAACAAGGCCGCCGAAAGCCTCAGCGGCCAGGGCGCGGGGGACGCCATTGGAAAGGTGGTAGGCGAAATTTTTTTCGCCGGAGCCGACGGCGGGAGGGTCGAAAAGCTCTACCGGGAAGTGCTCGCGGTGCAACAAATACGCTGTTTTACCAGTTCGTACACAATTGGTGAAAAGCAGTTTCTGTTGGAAGTTACTGCCTGTCCTTCGCAGAGTGGGATCTCGGTGGTCGCCCGGGACATAGCGGAACGCCGGCGGTCGGAGGAGATGCTGCAACGGTTGGCGGCCATCGTCCAGTCCAGCGATGACGCGATCTTAAGCGTCACTCCGGAAGGCCGGATCGCCAGTTGGAACCGGGGTGCGGAAAGGCTTTTCGATTATTCCGCCGCCCAGGTCCTGGGTAAGGAAGTGGCTCTTCTTGTCCCGCCCCACCTGCACGGCGAAGCGCAATCCATTTGGCAAAGCGGCTTTGCCGGCAAGGGAATCCAGGGACATGAGACGCAACGGCTCAGAAAGGATGGGACGCCGGTAGAGGTGTCGCTGTCGATCTCTCCGCTTCGCGATGCCAGCGGCTCCATCATAGCCATATCGCTTATTGCGCGCGACATTTCTGAGCGCAAGCGCAGCGAGGCGGCGCTCAAACGGCAGGTGATGTTTAACGAGCTCATGACCCGGGTCCTGATTCGCTTCACCACCTGCAGGTTCCCGCAAGTAGGTTCCAGCGTGATCGCGGCCCTGCAACAGACGGCGGAGTTTTTGGGAGTTGACCACGCCCACGTCCTAATATTTTCGCCGGAGCGAACCACCTGGACCGCGACCCACGAATGGTGCGGCCCCAAGGTTGAGCCGCGAACCAGTGCTTATCAGAATGTGCCGTTCGGTTCCATACCCTGGAGCGAATCGAGACTTCTGGCGGGACAAGTCATCAGAATCAATACGCCTGGTGACTATCCCGCTGTAGCTGTCGCGGAGCGGCAACTTTCGGAGGCGGGAATGCAATCCATCCTGCTGGTTCCCATTCACGGTGCGGCGGGAGTGATTGCCGGCGCGGTCGGCTTCGATTCCCACGCCCGACCGGTCACCTGGTCGGACGACGATGTGGCGCATTGCAAAATGGTGGGTGATGCGATCGCCACTGTCTTGGAGCGTAAGCGGGCCGAAGAAGCCCTGCGCAACTCGGAGGAGAAGTTTTCCAAAGCCTTCGAAGCCAGTCCGACAATCATCACCATCATTCGCATTAAGGACCGGCGCTATCTGGAAGTCAACCGCGCCTTCGAACAGCACACCGGGTTCCTGCGCCACGAAGTTCTGGGCCGATCGATAGCCGAGGTGGGGCGCTGGTCGGACCTTCGCAGCCTCAACCAGGCCTTCGAGAAAGTCCTGGTCCAGGGAAGCGTGCGGAACATGGAAGCCCGGTTACGCACCAAGAGTGGCGGCTCTCTAGTTGTGCTTCTATCGGCCGAGGTCATTGAATTCGACGGCCAGTCCTGTGTGCTGACGGTGGCGGAGGACATCACGGAACGCAAGTTGGCGGAAGACGCCTTGCGCGAGAGCGAAGAGCGCTTCCGGGTGATGGCCGACTGCGCTCCCATCATGATGTGGATGGCGGGAACGGACAAAGGGTGCACCGACTTTAATCGGGGCTGGCTGGAGTTCACCGGGCGCACTTTGCCGCAGGAGAGGGCTGAGGGCTGGATCGCAGGAGTCCATCCATCGGACCTAAGAAAATGTGTGGAGAGCTACCATGCGGCTTTCGATCAAAGGCAGCCGTTCACCATGGAATACCGCTTGCGGCGTCATGACGGCAACTATCGATGGGTCACCAACACCGGGATCCCGAGATTTCTTTGGGACGGGAGCTTCGTCGGTTATATCGGCTGCTGCATTGACGTGGATGACCAGAAGCAGGTCGAGCTGGCGCATACCGACCTGTCCCGCCGGCTGATGACCGCCCAGGAAGCGGAACGTACCCGTATCGCCAGAGAACTCCATGATGGCATCGGCCAATCTCTGGCGTTGCTCGGGATCCAGATGCAAAGAGCCAGCCAGCCTGCGACTTTGCGCTTAGGGAAGAAAAGTCCGGGACTGCAGGAACTCTGCGGGAAACTGAAGGAAATTGGTACTCAAGTAAGCCGACTTTCTCATCAATTGCATTCCTCGGAGTTGGAATTCCTTGGTCTGGCCGTCGCGGTGAAGAGTCTGTGCCGGGAGTTCTCCGAGCAATATCGCATCAAGGTCGAGTGTGTCTGCACCGAGATTCCAGAAGAATTGGACAACGATGTCGCCCTGTGTTTTCTCAGAATTGTGCAGGAAGCTTTGCACAACGTGGCCAAGCATAGCCGTGCGTCAATCGTCTATGTGGAGATGTGCGGCGCCGCCAACCATCTCTCGCTGGCCATTGCCGACGATGGGGTGGGTTTCGAGACCAGCAAGATCGGCAAGACCGCGGGGCTCGGCATGGTGAGCATGCGCGAGAGGATGCATCTGATCGGCGGAGAGTTTACCATCTCTTCCCAGCCGGGTGGCGGGACGAAAATACAGGCGAAGGCGCCGCTAGCGCTCAGCGCTAAGTGAAGTTGCCGGCGAGTGCGGGCAGAGCGGCGCTTCAGCGCCGCGTCCACAGCTGAGGGATGAATCGCTCTAGCTTTCTATAGGTATTGGGCGATCTTGGACGCCAGCCTGAAGGCTGGCTCTACCCGGTCTACACCACTCTGAAACTGGTCCAAGGTTCACGCGGCACCCAGCGCTAGTTTGATCCCCCTGCGCCTCCGATCACGATGGCTTCCGCCGCGCCTGATCCGCACATGCCGTAGATGGCTCCGGAAACACAAGCCCCAGCCGAATACTTGAAGCATCCCGGCCGTTTGGCTACCACCGGCACCGGTTTGTTAGCCCCGCCGATAATCGCATCCGGCGGATCGAACGGCGAGGACGGCCCGAAGTCGATGACGAACCCGGTATTTCTTGCCGACGATTGCCACGTTATCGTAGTGCCTGGCTTTACGCAGAAAAGGGAATTTCCCTTGGCCTGGGGAAAGCCGGGAGTGGCCGTGGCGCCGTTCATCCCGGTGCGCTTGATGTCTACGGTGCAGGGACCGGATGCCGGGCAGGTATTGTCCGCCGTGCATAGGCTTTGGGGATTGGGTTCATCGCAAATGTATTTGCCTTTTGACTGGGCCGTCGTAACGTTGTCCAGCACGAACATCGATAGTGAAAGCAACATAGAGACCGCAACCGCACGGTGCATCTTCATAAGATCCTCACTTGGAATGACAGTAGTGAGCTGCTGAGTCCTGGCCAAACGGCAATTGAACTCTTCCGATAGAACTGGAGCCCCGGCCGCCGGCGAAAGGCCCTCGCGGCAGGCCTGAGGCGCCGCCGCTAGTTCTCTCCAGGAGTACCCGCCCAATCGATGATGTTACCCAGTCGCCACGGGTTCTTGTTCAGGTCCAGGGTAAACTGACCGTCCGAACCGATCGTCAACTGGGCTGCCGGATACAGGACCCCGCTACTCTTGCTCTTATCCTGGTTGTCGATATTGATCTCGCCGGCGGTCAGGTTGTAATACTGACTCTGCGTGTCGTAGTAGGCTTCGCCGAAGCGGATGGGCCGGTTGGTGGCGAAGCGGATCGTCCTGCCGGTTGGTGTCTGAATCAACTTGATAAAGCTGAGGTCGTAGCCGAGGGTCCCGGTAATCGAGATGCGGCCGACCGCCTTCATTTTCTCCAGGGCATTCACCAACCCCTGGTTTTGGCCCTTCTGGAAAGCGTCGACCAGGATATCCTCGTCTTGCGGAGTCGAATACTGGTAGATGATAATCGTGATCCCAACGTTTCTTCCTAGTTGAGTACTGGTGCCCCACGCGGTGGCATCGATAGTTTCATTCTTGTCCCGCGAGAACCCGGGAACGGCGCCTAACACCAGCAGACCAGTTAGAAGTACGGCGCTAAAGGCGGCTTTGGCAATACCTGACTTTGTACGCACGGCTCAATCTCCTTGTCACTGCAAGCTGGGCAGAGACGGTTTGCAAACGTAGGCCAATCCTACGGCGGACGGCCACTCGAGGATAACTAGCAGAAATACTCGTCTGACACAACAATTAAAGAGGCGATGTCAAACCAGTACACAAAGGCCCTGCAAAACTTTGCGGCCAGTCTATTACTTTTGCCAGTATCCCAGACGAGCTGGAGTTCCTAACATCAAAGGGCGACACGCCCGCGGCCGGATGCGAAAAAAGAATTCGCTTCGCCGGCCAAAAATTCCATTCCGATGGCGACTGTCTACTGTGTTAAGTTTGCTAACCGCAGCCGGCTGATCGAGCCGCCGGCTTTCCGTTACCGGAAGTATGGGGAAACTAATTAAGAGGAGAATCATGAACAAGAGCAGGACTACAGAGATCGCGTTTTTCATGGCCCTGACCCTGGCAATGCTGGTGCTTGTAAGCGGCGTTGCCGGCGCGCAAAGCGCCCAAATCCAGGGAGTCATCAACGGACGGAGCGGCGCCACCATGACCGTTCAGACCCAGGACTCTGGCAACGTGGTGGTCGTTCTTAACGACTTCACCAGCGTGGAAGACGTATCGGGCCTATTCCATGCTCGCAAGAAGCAGATGGGTATGACCGTTCTGGTGCCCGGCCTGCAGGTCCAGGTGCAAGGAGACTACAACGCGCAGAACCAGTTGGTGGCAAATACCATCAAGTTCAATGGCAAGAACCTGCAAACCGCTACCGACATTCAAGCTGGCGTAACCCCGGTGGAACAGCAGGAGCAGGCGCAGAAGGCGCAGCAGGCCAAGCAGGAAGCGCAAATCAAGAAGGAACAGGCAGCCATGACGCAGCAGCAGCGGGACATGGCTGCGGCACAGGCCAAGATCGCCGCCAACCAGGCGGCCATTGCCGCGGTCAACAAACGCTTTGGCGAGCTGGCCGATTACAACATTTGGGCTGAGGTCACGGTGCTATTCGGCAACGACCAGGTCGCGGTTGACCCACAGTACGATGCTAAACTGCTGGCGCTGTGCAAGAAGGCGACGACGGTTACCGGATACGTGATTCAGGTAAAGGGGTACGCATCGGCCGTGGGCTCGGCTGCCCTGAACCAGAAGCTGAGCCAGGAGCGGGCAGCCAATGTAACCGACTTCCTGGACCAGCAGTGCCACATCCCTCTGACGAATGTCTTGGCTCCCGGAGCGATGGGCACCAGCAAGCAGGTAGCTGCTGACAATACGGTTGAGGGCCAGGCCGAAAACCGGCGCGTGGTAGTCAGGGTCCTGCAGAACAAAGGCATCGCCGGCACATAGCAGTACGCGCCATCGAGGGGCGAGGCGGCGACGCACTCAAGTCGCCTACGCCCCCGGTTTGTCCCTTACGAGATCCGGTAATGGCAGGCGGCATCTGCCGGCGATGGCATAATCGCGACGATCTTCAGACGAGCGGAATTCTGTTTTTGTCTCAGCGCTGATGGTGTGGCCGTAGTCTGAAGCCAACGCAAGTGCAGGAGCGCACCATGGACCTGAAACCCGGCGCTATGGGTAAGAAGGCCCGGGGGTTCATCAGCGACAGCTGGCAATCGCAAGCCAATCTCTCGTTCTTCCTGGGGCTGCTGGTACTTACCGGTTTTCTCCTCCCGTGCCTGGGCTTCGGCAAACGCGATTTTCGCCTGTACAACGACCTCGTGTTTTCGCTGATGCTGGTCTCAGGAGTTGCGATCGCATGGGGACAAGGCAAGTTGTTCCTGTTGGCGGGCTTCGTCGCCAGCGTTGCGCTAGTCGTCCGTTGGCTGGCTCTGTGGAAGGAGACTCGAAGCTTAGAGCTGTGGGGCGACAGTTGGACGCTGTTGGCAATTGCGATCATCGCGCTGGTGCTGCTAGTGCAGGTTTTCCGCACCGGGCCGGTGACGCATTTGCGAATCCAGGGCGCAATCGCGGTTTATCTGCTGTTTGGAATTGGCTGGGCCCACGCCTATCACATCGCGGCGACTCTGCAGCCGGGGTCGTTTAGCAATTCTGCCGCAGAGTTGTCTACAGTGCAGGATTGGGCTTATTACAGCTTCGTGACCTTGACGACCCTGGGATACGGAGACATCGTCCCGGTGCGCCAGGTCGCGCGCAACCTCGCCATCACGGAAGCTCTGGCGGGGCAGCTTTATCTGGCCGTGATGCTGGCGCGATTAGTGGCGATGGAAGTGATCACCTGGCAGGAGAAGTCGAATCAGAACTCAGATCGGCAGTAGGGTGGTTCGACCGGTATGAAGCCGGGTCCCATTCACGTCCCCAAGCGCGCGACCAACGCCACCAAGGAGAAGTAATGCTGAAGGGTAAGATTGCCACGATTAAGAATAGGCTCCCGGTGTTGCTATTCGGTTTGTGGGTGATGTCACAGGCCTTTTTATTGGCGCAAACCTACAGCACGCCTTTGCCGACGGTGAACGACAAGGACGTGGCCCTGCTGAGAAAGAACCTACAGGCTGAGGCCAAGCAACTTATCACCAAGAACATGCAGTTCACCGACAGTGAAGCTGCCGCTTTCTGGCCACTGTATGACCAATACTCGGCCGAAGTCCGCAAGGTGAACGACACTCGTTTCGGGATGATTAAGCAATACGCGAAGATTTATAAGACGATGACTGCGGACCAAGCTGACAGCATGACGCGATTGTTGGCGGAGTCCGATCAGACAATTATCAGTCTGCGCTTGCAGTATCTCCCCCAGTTCGAGCAGGTGCTGCCGGGCACCAAAGCGGCCTTGTTTATGCAACTGGACCGGCGATTGGACAGCCTCTTCAACGTGCAGATCGCTTCGCAACTGCCGGCCATCAAGCCGTAGGCCCAGCGCAACCAACCTGGGGAAACCAGCTTTCCGTATTGCCGGACCGATGCCCGACCGCTAGTCCGACGAAATCAAGAGTGCGCTTTTCACTACGGGTGCCTACTTTGTAGGAGGTACACTGGAGCAGAACGCCTAGTCCCGAGGCATCTCGATGGAACGCAAACCAGTGACGCGTTTACTCATTGCCGACGATCACAGACTGCTGGCGGATGCCTGCAAGAGTCTCCTGGAGCCAGAATTTCAGGTAGTTGACATCGTTACCGACGGTCGCAGCCTGGTGAAAGCTGCATGGTTGCTCAAGCCCGACATCATCATTCTCGACATTACCATGCCCCGCCTGAACGGCTTGGATGCTGGTGAGCAAATCAAGCAGAAGTTGCCGGCGGTGAAGCTGGTGTATTTAACCATGAATGCCGCTGCCGACGTGGCGGCCGAAGCTTTCCGGCGCGGCGCTTCGGGATATGTTTTGAAACATTCGGCGGCCGAGGAGCTGGTCATTGCCATCCGTAAAGTAGTGCAGGGCGATTCGTACCTCTCGCCGTTGATTGCCAGAGAGACGGTCACCTTCCTGCTCAACCAAGGTAAGTCACGCACGGAAGAGAAGCACATAACTAAACGTCAAAGCGAGATCCTGCAATTGCTCGCCGAAGGTATGTCAATGAAGGAAGTCGCCAGTGTCTTGGAGCTCAAGCCAGGTACTGTCGCGTTTCACAAATACCGCATGATGGAAGCTTTGGGGGTCAAGAGCAATGCGGAACTCCTGCAATACGCCATCAAGCGCCAGATGACCTCTTCCTGAACCCACCCGCTTTTTCCATCCAGAAAATAGTAGTTTTGCCAGTAGGCAGTCAGGCGCGATGTTGGTAGCGTTAGGCACAGGCTGCCTCCGTGCGGCCCGCGGCTTTCCAGCAGCAGCAAGTGGAGATTCCTTCGTGCGTTCGATACGGCTCTTACTAGCAGACGATAATCCGGAAGTATTGGAAACGTTGATCGACCTGCTGGAGCCGACTTACGACATCGCGGGTGCTTTTTCGGATGGCACATCTGTCCTGCAGCAGGTCGCCGTACTCAATCCTGATCTTGTCATTCTGGATATCTCGCTCGGGGACATGACCGGCTTCGAGGTGGCTCGGCGGTTGAAAAAGTCGGGGTGTCCGGCGAAGATTATTTTCCTGACGGTCCACGAAAACATCGATTTTGTCCGCGCCGCCTTCGATCTCGACGCCGCCGGTTACGTTTTCAAGTCGCGCATAAGTTCCGACCTGGTTGACGCAATCAATAAAGCCTGCGAAGGCGGGCACTTCAGTTCCGGGGAATTGCCTTTGGCGCAGTAGGTGGGTGTGCAGGCTTCCCGGGAGCGGTGAGCACATCGGGGACCTCTGGGCGTTGGTGGGGCGGTCCGGCAAGTTTTCCAGGTTTCGCTAACACAGTTCATAGTCCCGTCAAATCGGGTGTGCGCATGGCGCGGGCGGTGTAGTATGCTGGCCAACGCCCACCTAGGGACGACTGCGGATGACGAACGGCTGCCGGCGGGGATTTGCCGATGGGTGGGTCCCTGGTGGTGTGTCGGCGAAAGACGTAGGATCGGTGTCACCGTGCAAGAGACTCCGCAAGAACGGCCCTGGAAGAGAAAGTCATTGATTCTAGTAGTCTGATGAGGAAACACTCGTGCTATCAAGAGCCTCAAGAACAACCATTGTAAGTTTTGTATTAATTCTGTTATCGACACTCATAGCCTGGGCGCAAGACGCGCGATGGCCTCGGCAGCTTACCAAGCCCGGCGGAAAGCTGATTCTCTACCAGCCGCAGGTTGACGACTGGAAGAATTACCAGGAACTCGACGCGCGCCTGGCGTTCACCCTGACGCCCGCTAACGGCCAGAGCCACGTCGGGGTGGTGACCCTGCAGATGCAGTCCACCGTGAACATGGACGATCACACCGTCTTCCTCAGCAATCCCCAGGTCACGAGCGTTTCGTTTCCGTCGCTCGATCCAGCGACTACAGCCCAGATGAACGAGCTGATGAAGACCTTCCTCAATCCATCGGCCACTATGACTATTTCGCTGGACCGGCTGGTGGCCAGCGTGAAGAAGGGACAGACTCCGCCGCTGGCGTCCGTCAACAACGATCCGCCGCAAATCTTTATCAGCATGAAGCCGGCGATCCTGCTTTTGGTGAATGGCGCGCCGATTATGGAGCCGATCGCAAGCTCCAATTTGCAGTTCATCGTGAATGCCAACTGGCCGGTGTTCGTGGAGCAGTCAAGTTCCAATTACTACCTGTTCGATGGCAAGGGCTGGCTGACATCGAACCGTCTGCAAGGCACTTGGACGCCCACGAATCAGCTGCCCAAGCAGATGGCCAAAGTGCCGGAGAATGCGAATTTCACCGACCTGAAAGCCTTCATCCCGCCGCCCCCGGGCAGCGCCGCCAGTTTCCCCGCGGTCTACTACAGCGCCACTCCGGCGGAAATCATCGTCTTCGGCGGGCAGCCGCAGTGGACTCCGATTCCCGGCACGCAGTTGGCATACGGATCGAATACCGACAGCCCGGTGTTCAAGTACACGCCGACGGGCGCCTTTTATTTCTTGACCTCGGGACGTTGGTTTACCGCCAGCCGCCCACTGGTTGGCCCGTGGACGTTTGCGACTTACAGCTTACCTCCTGATTTTGCCCGGATTCCCGCCAACAGTCCTGCCGCAGAAGTTTTGGCCTCGGTACCGGGGACGGCGGAGGCGGAAGACGCGGTACTGATCGCGCAGATTCCGACCACGGCCACGGTCAATGCAGCGCAAGCAGCCGCCGCGGTCAAAGTGTCCTACGTGGGCGAACCGCAGTTCCAGCCGATCGAAGGCACGACCATGCAGTACGCCACCAACACTCCCAACAAAGTTATCCAGGTCGGTGCCCAATACTACTTGTGTTATCAGGGCGTGTGGTTCCTTTCCTCCGCTCCGCAGGGGCCTTGGCAGGTAGCACAAACCGTACCTCAGGTTATCTATACCATCCCATCCAGCTCGCCGGTTTACAACGTCACCTATGTAACTCAGGTAGTGGCTTCCGATGGCTATGTGCAATCGAGCTATACCGCCGGTTATATGGGAGCATTCATCATGGGTGCCACGGTGGGGGCCATCGTGTGCAGTGGCACAGGTTATTACTATCCGCCTTACGCCTATCACGGGTACTACTATCCTTACGCATCCACCTACGGCTATCACACCTACAATTCCTATACTGGGGCCTATGGTTATAGGGGCGCAGCCTACGGACCATACGGCAGCGCTCATTGGGGAACGTCCTACAACCCAAATACTGGGACCTACGCTCGCGGCGCGACCACCTCCACCGCATACGGCAAGCAAGCCGTTGGTGAGGCCTACAACCCGTACACCGGTGCCGCGGCCGCGACCCACCAGGGTTCCAATGCCTATGGATCATGGGGACAATCGGTAGTCAGCAAGAATGGCAATACGGCCTACACGCAACATGCCTCAAACGCCTACGGCTCGGCAGCAACCGTGCAAACGTCGGCGGGGGGTAAGGGTGCAGCCACCAGTACTGCCTATGGCAATACTGCGGCAGGGAAAACCGCCAATGGCGACATGTATGCCGGCCACGACGGCAACGTTTACAAGAACACCGGCTCAGGTTGGCAGACGTACAACAACGGAAGCTGGAACAACGTGCAAAAGCCAACCACAAGTTCGGCCCAGAGCTACGACCAGCAACATCCCGCGAGCAGCAATCCAAACTACGCGTCGGCCCAGCAGAAGGCGCAAAGCAACCCGAATTATTCGGCTGACCAGCAGAAGGCGCAAAGCTATAACCAGCAACATCCCTCCGGGACCAGTGGGAGTAAGCCGAGCGGCGGTTCATCATATGGCGACCTGAACCAGGAAGCCCAGGACCGGCAGCGCGGTGCGCAGCAGAGCCAGCGCTTCTCGCAGGCGCAACGCTCCGGCGGTGGTGGCTGGGCAGGGCGGAGCGGAGGCGGCGGCGGTTGGGGAGGAAGACGGTAGGCCGAGTGGCTTCTGCTACCGCCGACCGCTGTACAGTAGCAACCAGCCAACCGAAGTTGAGCGAGGCGCTCACCCGGATATTCCAGCAGTATCTGTGAGCCTCGAAGGAATAACGGCTGATTCGTAAAGGAGCCCACGATGTCTAGGTCGAGCACCAGAACCCCCTTTCATGCGCTGCTTTCTTTCCTGCTAGTCGTGGGTTGTTCCCTCGGCGTGCAGGCGCAGAAGATCCATGTCGTCTATGACAAGCAGCTCAACTTCTCGCAGTTCAAGACCTTCGCCTGGGCCCCGCATGGTGCAGTCGCGCATCCCATGCTCGCCGCCAACATCGTGGGCGCCATCGAAGACGAACTGCAGCAGCGCGGGTTGCAGAAGGTTGAGATCAGTAACCATCCCGGGCTGGTTATTCAGGTTTACGGATCGATTGAACAGGACTCCACCTTGTATTCCAATGATCCGCTCTATAACGCGACCGGCGGCATTCCACCCTTCGATCCGAGCTTTTCCGGATCGCTATGGTCGGGCTATTACGGCAACACGACGGTGACGATCCACAAGGGTCAGTTGGTGGTCGATCTGATTGACGGAGCTAACAAGAAGCTGGTGTGGCGCGGCATGTCTCAGCAGAACCTGGCCGCCCACGATCCGAACAAGCTGGTAAGCCAGGTCAACACCGCAATTTCCAAGATGTTTAAGCAGTATCCCGGCAAGGTTGTAGGCTAGCCTTGGCTTGCGCAGCCGCCGGGCGCCAGACTTACTCTAGCAAAGTACCAACAACGCAAGGAATCTAAAGCTTGTAGATGATGCGGTTGACAAGATGTTCAAGAAATACCCTTATCCGCTTGCCAGCCATTAGAGCAGCTCGACAGTCGGTTACGCTGTCCCATCGGTAGAAGGAAATCCGGCTGGCCCGCCGATGCCGCATTGCGGAATCCGGCGGCGTCGGGCCGCGGGAATTAGCGGCTTTTTCCGCAGCTTCAGTAGGGGTGCGCCACGCTGTTCTGAATTAGCGCTAGTAGAAGGGCCCACGCTATGCTACGCCTGATCGGCGAACTAATTCGTCCCTACCGTTTCAAGCTCCTGATCATCCTGCTGGCCATGCTGGTGGAGACGGCAATGAGTCTGGCCAGCCCGTGGCCGCTGAAAGTCATTATCGACAACGTGGTGGGCAACCACAAACTGCCGCATGCGCTCGACGAACTCGTCAGGCCAATGCTGGATCATGGCAACAAGTTGCAAGTCGCGGGACTGGCGGCGCTGGCTTTCATTTTGATCGCGCTGCTGGGCGCGGTGGCCAGCTACATCGACAACTATTTCACGGAAAGCGTTGGCCAATGGGTTGCGCACGATCTGCGCATGCGGACCTACCATCACCTGCAACGGCTCTCGCTCGGCTACTACGACACGCACCAGACCGGTACTTTGCTCAGTACCATTACCACCGACATTGAGACCATCCAGGACTTTGCTTCGTCGTCCACCCTCAACATCCTGATCGACATGCTTACCATCGTGTCGATGCTGGGCCTGATGTTCTGGCTGAACTGGGATTTCACCTTGATCGCGGTAGCAGTGACGCCGTTTCTCCTGTTCTTCATCTCCCGGTTCAAGAAGGCGGTGAAGAAAGCGACGCACCAAGTGCGAAAGGAAGAATCCGAGATCGTGGCTGTCGTCCAGCAGGGGCTGGAATCGATGCAAGTCATCGAAGCCTTCGGGCGGCAGGACATGGAGCAGGAAGCGCTGAACCAAGTCAGCCATGCCACGGTCAGCGCGGCGTTGTCGGCGCGCAAAGTGAAATCTCTGCTCTCGCCCATCGTCACCATTACCGTCGCATTCTGCACCGCCATCGTACTGTGGCGCGGCGCCTCGCTCATCCTGCGGGACGTCATGACGATCGGCGCGCTGACCGTTTATCTCTCCTACCTCACGAAGTTCTTCAAGCCGGTAAAGGACCTGGCAACGACCACCAACGCGATTGCCCAAGCGACTGTAGGAGTCGAACGCGTGCGCGCGATCCTGGAAACCGACACTATCCTGCCGGAGCGTTCCGACGGAGCTGAGCCGCGATTCTTCAAGGGCGAAATTGTCTTCGATCACGTGGCCTTTGGCTACAGTGCCGATACGCCAGTGCTTACGGATGTTAGCTTCAAGATTGAGCCCGGCCAGATGGTTGGTGTGGTTGGCCCGACCGGGAGCGGCAAGTCCACTGTGGTGAGCCTGATTCCGCGTTTCTACGATCCCACCAGCGGAGCCGTCAAGATTGACGGCCGGGATGTTCGCGAATACAAGGTCAACCCCCTGCGTGAGCAGATCGGCTATGTCCTGCAAGACACGGTACTGTTCCGCGGCACCATCCTGGAGAACATTGCCTTTGGCCGGCCGAACGCCACGCGCGACGAAATTGTTGCGGCAGCGCAGCTGGCCAACGCCGACGAATTCATCGCACGCATGCCAAAAGGTTACGACACCATGGTAGGTGAGCGGGGTTCAACCCTTTCCGGTGGCCAGCGTCAGCGGATCGGAATCGCCCGCGTGATGGTACGCAATAGTCCCATCCTGTTGCTGGACGAGCCTACCGCGGCCCTCGACAGCGAGTCGGAGAAGGCGGTGATCGAGGCTTTGGAACGGCTGATGAAAGGGCGCACCGTGGTCACCATTGCCCACCGGCTTAGCACCATCCGCGATGCCGACAAAATCATCGTGATCAGCGGCGGAGTGGTAGCCGAAAGCGGCACGCACGGCGAATTGATGGCCTTGAATGGAATCTACGCTGGGCTTCATCGCACCCAGTTTGACGCCTCGGCGGCGAAAGCCTCATCATGATTCAACTCTGACGAAGTGCCGGCGAACCCAAGCGGTTCGCGGCGTGGGGGTTCCCGAGGAAGGCGTCACATGTCCCGTTACCTAGTTGTTCTGCCCGACGATTCCGCCCAGCCGATACTCGACGCAATCGATCATGCCGAAAAATCTCTACGGATCAAGATGTTCGTCTTCTCCGCGCCCCGCCTCCTACATGCCGTGATCGCCGCCCATCGGCGAGGAGTGAAGGTGCGGGTCATGCTGAATCCCTCGCGACGCAGCGGGGAGAAGCAGAATGATGAGACGCGAAAGATTCTGACCGAAGCTGCCGTCGAAGTGATCGACAGTAATCCGACCTTCGACGTGACCCACGAGAAGTCAATGGTGGTGGACGAAAAGGTGGCGTTCGTCCAATCGCTGAACTGGGAAACCAAGAATCTTACCGAAACCCGGGACTACGCGGTGGTCACGGCCCATCCTCACGAAGTAGGTGAGGTCATGGAGTGCTTCGATGCCGACTGGAACCGGCAGGCCTTCAATCCCGGCGAACATTCCCACATGATCTGGTGCATCGGCAACGGACGGCAGCGCATGGGGCAGTTTATCGATGAGGCCAAGCATTCTCTTTGGGTGCAGAATGAGCGCTACCAGGATCCGGTCATCATTGAGAGGTTGGTGCGGGCCAACGGCCGCGGAGTCAAGGTGCATGTACTGGCACGGCCTCCACACAAGCTGAAGAAAGAGAAACTGGTCGAAGCCGTGGGCGGAATGCGGATCATGGACGATGTCGGGATCAAGGTGCACAAGCTGAAAGGTCTGAAGCTGCACGCCAAGTTGCTGTTCGCCGACGGAGTGCGGGCGATTATTGGGTCGATTAACCTTGCGCCCGGCAGTTTCGATAGCCGTCGCGAGCTGGCTATCGAAGTTCGGGACCAGGAGGTCATGGATCGTCTGCACACCGTGGTGCACCGCGATTGGGAAAATTCGCGCCCGCTGGATTTGACCGATGACGGATTGCTGGCCGAACTCGAGGACACTGACGAGAATGTCGCCGAAGATTTGGCGCTCGGCGGCGGCCGGGATTGATCAGCCCAACCTCATCCTACCGTACTGCGGTTTTGCTCACGGCCGAAATAGGGACCTGCTCGACGATCTCGATGCCGAAGCCTTCCAGGCCGGCGACTTTGCGCGGACGGTTGGTCAGAATGCGGATGCGTTTGAGGTTTAGGTCCGAGAGTATCTGCGCGCCGATGCCGATTTCGCGCTGGGTCTTGCGCTGGCTCTCGGGCAGCGTCGGCAGGCGCTGCTCGTGATGGAACTGGATGGTCATGCGCTCGCCTAGCCGCTCCACCGAATAACCCTTCGAGGTCGAGTGCAGATAGATCAGCGCGCCCCGGCCTTCTTCGGCGATGCGCCGCATGGAAGCATCAATGACGTTGCGGCACTCGCACCAACTGGCGCCGAAGACATCGCCTACCAAACAGTGGGAGTGCATGCGCACCAGCACCGGCTCGTCGCCGGCATGTTCCACGTCGCCCTTGACCAGGGCAATATGCGAGTCGCCATTGATCTCCGATTCGTAGGCGATCATGCGAAAGTCGCCGTACGCCGTAGGCACGATGGCCTCCGCCAGCCGCCGTACGTACCGCTCATGCGCCATGCGATAGCGGATGACCTCGGCCACGGTGATCATCTTCATGTCGTGCTGACCACAGAACTCGGTCAACTCGGGCACGCGGGACATGGTGCCGTCGTCGTTCATGATCTCGCAGATGACGCCGGCGGGAACCATGCCTGCCAGGCGCGCCAGATCGACCGAAGCCTCCGTCTGTCCGGCGCGAACCAGCACGCCGCCTTTACGGGCGCGCAGCGGGAAAACGTGTCCGGGACGCGCCAGATCGTTGGGCCGAGTTGCCGGATCGATAGCCACTTGGATGGTGTGGGCGCGGTCGTAAGCCGAAATGCCGGTGCTGACGCCGTCTTTGGCGTCGATGGATTCCGTGAAGGCGGTGCCGAAGTTGGAGGTGTTCTCGGTCGACATCTGTCCGAGCCGCAAATACTCCAGCCGCTCCTCGGTCATGGCCAGGCAGACCAGGCCGCGCCCGTACTTGGCCATGAAATTGATGGCCTCGGGCGTGACCCTCTCGGCGGCCATGGTTAGGTCGCCTTCATTCTCGCGGTCTTCGTCATCGATGACCACGATCATGCGGCCGGCGCGGATTTCCTCCAGCGCAGTCTCGACATCGCAAAATGCGGGTTGGGTGGACATGTGGAACCTGAGGAGATTCTAGCAGGAAGGCGGCTGGCCGGTACCCGCGCGAACTAATCCAGGCCTACCAAAAAAAAAAGGGCCAGAACGGATCAACCGCTCTTTTCGCGTGCAGAAGAGTGAGTTTGGACTGTAGTAACTGGCTAGTTGGCTGTCAACGCCTGCAGCACCGCGTCAACGTGGACTGTGCCCCCACTCACCGGCAGAGTTTCGCTCCAGTCAGAGTATCCTGCCTTCTTCACGACAATTTCATGTCTTCCGGCCATCAGCGTGATGTTCAACGGGGTGCGGCCGGCGGCGGCGCCGTCGATATGAACCTCAGCGCCATCCGGGGTGGACTTGATCTGCACGGCCGTCTCGAGTTCGTCGCCTTTGGGATCGGCGGATGGGGCCGGGCTAAAGCTGGCCAGGTTCAGACGCAGGTCCCCGTTCACAAAAGCGTTAATTTCAGTTCCTCGGGGGAAGACCGTATTTGTGCCGTGGATGAGCAGAAAAAACGGTGCCGCCGCCATCGGCGCGTTCAGCATCAGGTAGATCATTTCCCCGGTGCGGTTCTCTCCACTCGTCCGGTTGAAGGCCCGCACCGGAACCTTGTCTCCGTTGCGGAGCTGGATGTCGTTGATGGTGAAACTCAGCCTGCCGGCGCGGCCCATGGTCTGGCTGCCTTTGGCCTGGGTGACGACGCCAGTCGCGAGCGAGCCGCGACGCAGCACAGTGACGCCGCCGACCACTACGTCGTTAACGACATCGAAGGGGATTTCGTTGCCGTTCTTGGCGATCTGCGAATCGAGCTTGTTCAGCAGCCGCAGCTTCACCGGAGTGCCGTCCTGGAGAACGCTTGCCGGCGGCTGGGGTGCCGGGGTAACAGCCGTCATCGGCGCGGGAGCTTGAGTTGCCTGGCTGGCAACCTGGGGCGCCTGCTGAGCGGCAAGCGCCACCGACAAGAGGGGTACCAATACATACGAAAGCAGCCGGCGAGTCATGACGTGCGTCCTCCAGCGATGGGACGGCGATTGCACCCAGCAGAACCCCGCCCGATTTCAGACTATTTGACCGCCGCGGCGCTCAGCTTGAGCAGCTCCGGCGAGGATGACATCTTGGCCGCTGACTGCAGGGCCATGTCCTCCACCGATTCCTGCACGATGTGCTTCAAGTTGCTGCCATACGTGAATGCATTGCCTACGTGTCGCTTGGCTTCTCCCTGCACGGTTTCAATCCAAACGGACTTTCCCGACTGGTCGCGTACGGTCCACTCCACCTGGACAACCAGTTCGCGGTTGGAAAAGGCGATAGCTGCTTCGGTGGCGGCCACATCGGCGAACTTGGGCTCGAGCACAAGCTGCGCGTCGCCGGCCTTAGAGGAGTCATCGACCCGTGTGAGGGTGGTGAAGATGCCTTTGAGGGCAGGCTCCAACTCAGCACAGGCGGTCTTGCCAACGGGGAACCTTTCGCTTTTCTTCTTGTTTACGGTTGCACAGAACTCGGGCGTGAGAACTAGCGCAGCGGTGAGTGAGAGCTTTTGGGTGGGCGTAGCCGTCCGCGTTTTTTCTTCGGCGATAGCGAAGAGGGTAAGCACCAGCAGACAGCACAGGGCAATCGCGAGGAAGAAGCGGTGAGTGGTTGACATGTAGGTTCCCTTCTAGAAGAACAGGTTCACGACTTCGATTTCGCCGCTCTGTGCGTCGGTCAGCGGCACTTGCAGATGAATCCTTCCCCGGAGGGCGTTGCTCGGCACCGGAACATAGACAAATCCGTACTCGGAAGAGCCGGGAGAAAGCGTTTTGCTTCGGACTTCTTTCTTCATCAGGTTGTCCCGCACGTCCGTAACGTCGTTAATCAGGGAGAGATCGACGAGCCCGCCGGAGGTCCGCAGCGACGCCGTCTTGCGTCCGCCTTTTCCAGTAGGCCCTTCTGCATCTCCCAATCCGACGGCTGACCTGTCGAACAAATATGAGTCCGTTGCGGAGGTATTCTGGATGACGATGAAGACCGGAAGTATCCCTTTGGAGCTG